>Ga0182006_1000022_pt1 | contig 275350 bp, 263 predicted proteins | sample Sormic07211104_1_FD_123022 | JGI IMG/M metagenome (GOLD analysis project Ga0182006, IMG submission 123022) | Rhizosphere microbial communities from Sorghum bicolor, Mead, Nebraska, USA - 072115-104_1 MetaG | ecosystem: Host-associated > Plants > Roots > Rhizosphere | place: USA: Nebraska...
GATGCGGTGGCGCCGCTGCCGTCCGGGCGTTTTACCCGCCCGAATATCGTGATCAAACCTAACGCCAACAGCCGCCCGACCGGGGACAAGACCGGCTTTCTGGCTAACCCGCAGGAGGTGTGAAATGGGCAACGGAGGGCATGAATGGCCGCTAATGATTTTTACCGTGTTCGGTCAGTGTGTGGTGGGAGGATTTATCGTACTCGCCATCGCGCTGCTGCGCAGTGAAATGACATCGACACAACGGCAACGGATCATCACCGCTATGGTCGGTCTGTGGATATTAATGGGGCTGGCGTTTGTGGCCTCGACTCTGCATCTGGGATCGCCACTGCGCGCCTTCAATGCGTTAAATCGCGTTGGTCACTCGGCACTCAGCAATGAAATCGCCAGCGGTGCGCTGTTCTTTACCGTGGGCGGCGTGGGCTGGCTCCTGGCGATGGTGAATAAGATGCCGCACGCGCTGTTACGTGTCTGGCTGGTAGTGACGGCGTTACTGGGGCTGGTATTTGTCTGGATGATGGCACGGGTCTACGACAGCATCGACACCATTCCCACCTGGTTTAGCCTGTGGACGCCGCTGGGCTTTTTCCTGACCATGCTGATTGCGGGTCCGCTGATGGGCTATCTGCTGCTGCGAGCGGCCGGTTTTCAGGCCTGTGCCATGCGCGGTTTACCGATGGTGACGCTACTGGCATTGATGATCAGCCTTGTCGCTGGCCTGATGCAGGGCTACGAACTGGCAGGTATTTCCAGCTCCGTTCAGCAGGCGGCAACGCTGGTGCCAGCGTATGGCACCCTGATGGCATGGCGCGTGGTGTTGCTGCTGGTGGCCCTGGTGATGTGGATCATCCCGCAGCTTAAAAACCGCCAGCCTGCCGTGCCGCTACTGTCGGTGGCATTTGTGCTGGTGCTGGCAGGCGAGTTGATCGCGCGCGGCATTTTTTATGGTTTACACATGACGGTCGGCATGGCGGTAGCTGGCTGAGTAATTGACGCTAAAACCGGGGGAACATAACCTGGTTTTAGCGTTTTTCTACCATGAAATATTTCGACCGAATGTAATGCCTGACGTCAAAAATAATTCATATAAAACATCATGCTATTCACTTTCCTCACGCCTTACCCGTTGCGTTGGATGAGTAAATTCAATCGACGCCCTCAAAAACACTCACTGTGCCATTTTCCGTAGATTGACAAAGTTTTTGCCGGTGGCATGATGCGCTCGAATTCTGATCACCCTCACGGTTTTTCATCCATGTTTACTTATACCCGGCCGGTGCTGTTACTGCTCTGCGGCCTGTTAATGCTGACGCTGGCGATCGCAACGCTGAACACGCTCGTCCCGCTTTGGCTCGCCCATGAAAACCTTCCGGTGTGGCAGGTTGGTATGGTCGGCTCCGCCTTTTTTACCGGCAATCTTGTTGGTACCCTGCTGACCGGGCGTCTGATTAAACGCATGGGGTTTAACCGTAGCTACTACATTGCATCGCTGGTGTTCGCCAGCGGCTGTGTCGGCCTCGGCCTGATGGTGGGCTTCTGGAACTGGATGCTGTGGCGCTTTATCGCCGGTATTGGCTGCGCCATGATCTGGGTGGTGGTGGAAAGTGCGCTGATGTGCAGCGGCACTTCACGTAATCGTGGCCGTCTGCTGGCCGCCTATATGATGGTTTATTACATCGGTACGGTGCTGGGACAGCTGATGGTCAGCAAGCTATCGACCGAACTGATGCATGTATTGCCATGGGTGACGGGTATTGTGCTGGCCGCGATCCTGCCTCTGGTGTTTACCCGCATTGTCGATCAGAACAGTGAACATCAGGAAGCCACCAGCGTCTGGCCGATGTTGCGTCTGCGTCAGGCGCGCCTGGGCGTTAATGGCTGTATTATCTCCGGCATCGTGCTGGGTTCACTGTATGGTCTGATGCCCCTCTGGCTGAACCACCGCGGTGTGAGCGATGCGGGCATTGGTTTCTGGATGGCTGTGATGGTCAGCGCCGGTATCGTCGGGCAGTGGCCGATTGGTCGGCTGGCGGATCGCTTTGGTCGTCTGCTGGTATTACGCGTACAAGTTTTTGTGGTGATCATGGGATGTTTCGCCATGCTCAGCAATGCTGCGATGGCACCGGCACTGTTCGTTCTGGGTGCGGCCGGTTTTACGCTCTATCCGGTGGCGATGGCCTGGGCTTGCGAGAAGGTCGAACATCATCAACTGGTGGCAATGAATCAGGCGCTTCTGCTCAGCTACACCGTCGGCAGTCTGTTTGGCCCGACCTTCACCGCCATGCTGATGCAAAGTTATTCCGACAACTTATTGTTTATCATGATCGCCAGCGTCTCCTTTATCTATTTGCTGATGCTGCTGCGCAAAGCAGGTCAGCATCCGACGCCAGTGGCTCATGCCTGAGAAGAGAGCGCCGCGTGAAGTTGCCTGGCGCTGCCGACCGTCGTAAGCCGGTTCAGGCGATCCGCTTCATCCAGCCAGCACACCAGCCGCTGAATAGTCTCCAGGTGCTGGTGGCTGTCCGCAGCTGCCAGCACGATAACCAGCCGTACATCAGAATAGTCAGGAAACATGACGGGGTTTTTCAGGCTCAGAAGCGATAGATGCGTTTGCTGACTAAGAACACCTTCCTGCGGCCGGGCATGTGGCAGCGCAAAGGTTGGGCTTAATATATACCACGGCCCCTCTCTCTCAGTTGTATCAATAATCGCCTGCGCGTAAGCCGTGCTGATGAGCTGTTGCTGTTCCAGCGGTACGCACGCCAGCCTGACGGCCTCCTGCCAGGTGGCGCATCTTTCACGGTACTGACTGGCGGTAAAAAGAGAATGTTTCATTGCTGCTCTCCCTGGTGCGACTGTCCTTCAGGAAAGGGCAGGCCGATAATTGGCCTGCCGGTTGTGTTAACGAAGCGCGTTGTACAGCGCGGCAGCAGAAATGCCGTATTTTTCTTTAAGTTGCCGGCTGTTGCCGGATTCAGTAAAGGTATCCTGCGTACCGAGACGGATCAGTTGCGCACTGTGTCCTTCCTCTGCCAGAACTTCTGCCACCTGACCACCGAGACCGCCGTTAACGGTATGATTTTCTATAGTGGCAATGCGCGGGCATCCGCTGACGAGTTCAAAAAACGCGCGGCGATTAAAAGGTTTTAGCATGGCAACATGGATCAGCTTGCCATTTTTACCCTCTGCCAGTAATTGCTGATAGCCGCTGGTGGCCTGTTCCATAACCGTGCCCTCATACAGGATCGCGAAATCGTTGCCTGAATCCTCAACGGCGGCAATCTCATTTACGCGAGGCACCCGGCTTTTATCCCGTACCGGCATTGGCTCGCGGGCAACTCTGATATAAACCGGTCCATCAATGTTAACGGCCTGTTCAAATGCGTCTTCGATTTCCTCTGCATCCGCAGGCGTCAGGATCGTGATCCCCGGCAACACGCGGGTGAGGGCCAGATCTTCGAGGGCATGATGCGAAGCACCGTCCGGGCCATCGTCCATACCCGGATGGCTGCCCACCAGTTTAATATTCGCTCTGGCGTAGCAGGCCTGACGCAGTTGCGTCCACGCCGTACCGGTTACGAACATCGCGAAATTAACATAGAAAGGAATAGTGCCTTCCAGCGCCTGGCCGGTGGCAAAGCTCATCGCGGAACCTTCGGCGATCCCCATTTCAAAAAAAGCTTCAGGCCAGGCTTGCTGGAACTGATCCGTGCGGGTGGAACTCGCCAGGTCACTGTCAATCACGACCACAGGGTAGCCTTTGGCTTTCAGGGCAAGTAGTGCATGTCCGATTTTATCGCGGGGTGCTTTCATGACTGTAACTCCTCCATGGCCTGCTGATACTGTTCTTTACTGGGAGTTTTTGAATGCCACTCTCCGTTGTTTTCCATGTAGCTAACACCGCTACCTTTAATGGTACGGGCAACAATAGCGACCGGTTTTCCTCGCAAATGACGTGACAGAAGCAGCGTGTCGGCAATCTGATGCATATCATTGCCATCCTGTATCTCCAGTACGTGCCAGCCAAAAGCCCGGATTTTATCTGCCAGCGGCTCAAGGTTGATCACTTGAACCACCGGATCGTGGGAGGAGAATCCGTTCGCGTCGATGACCGCAACCAGATTATCCATTTTCATATGCGCGGCTTGTTGCAACGATTCCCAGATTTGCCCTTCATGCATTTCGCCGTCACCAATAATGGCAAAAACCCGGTGTGGATCGCGGGCACATTTTTTAGCGGCCGCCATGCCCAGCGCAATCGACAGTCCCTGGCCCAATAACCCGGTAGTAGCATCCACGTCGGGCATTGCTTTAACGCTCGGATGTCCTTGCAATCTTGAACCGATCTGGCGAAAGGTGCTGAATTCGCTACGCGCTATTTTCCCTTTCTGGTACAGCATGACGTATTGCGCGGCGACGGCATGGCCTTTGCTCATCACCACTCTGGCGCGTGGCGATGCCTCCAGATCAACTTCCCTGTGATAGAGCCAGGTGAGGATGTCGATAATGGATAATGCGCCGCCAGGATGCCCAATACCGGATTCGTAAATCATGGAGACAATATCGCGACGGGCAGCCCGCGCATGGGATTTAAGTTCATCAATATTCATATTCATTCCTTATCAGGGCAGCATTTTGCCGATGTAATACACCACAAGCCCAAGGGCGACGAAGTCAGTTTCCGGGAAGCTGGTGCCTGACAGGCCAACTGACTCCATAATGGGGTAGATCAGTGCCGGGCCAATACCGATGAGGATGCCGGTTATAAAGCTGCCAGCAACGGCACCTTTCCAGCCTCCAGAGGCGTTACCGAAGACGGCGGCGGTGGCACCAATAAAGAAGTAAGGGATGGCGACGGGAATAATGACGGTCTGACCAGCCAGCGCCAGTACACCCATCACTACCAGCCCACCGACAAAAGAGGAGATAAATCCAAGCACGGTCGCGGTTGGCGCATAGGGAAAAACCACCGGGCAGTCAAGCGCCGGTTTTGCGTTAGGTATAAATTTTTCCGAGATGCCGAGAAAGGCGGGCACGATTTCAGACAGCAGCAGGCGCACGCCGGTAATAATGATGTAGAGCGACGCCGTAAAGGTCAGCGATTGAAAGAGCGGATACACCAGCCAGTGCATACCACCCGCCACGGCGCTTACTGCAACTTTTCCCGCCGCCAGCGCAGCAATGTAATAGAAAATGCTGACTGATATCGAAACCGAGACAATATAATCTTTAAAAATTCCCAGCCAGCCCGGCAGATTCAGCTTTTCCGTAGAATCTTTCGGATCGCCAACTTTTGAGCCAATCCAGCCGGATGCCGCATAAGCCAGGGTGACATAGTGACCCATGGCGATTTCATCGTTGCCAGTGATCTTACGCATCCATGGCTGGGCGATGGCCGGGTAAATACAGGCCGCCAGTCCCAGCAGTACAGAACCAACCAGAATGGTGATGCCGTCGCTATAGCCCAGCGCCTTCAACGTCACTGTGAGCAGGGCAGATAAATACAGATTATGTTGACCGGTCAGAAAGATGTATTTGAACGGCGTAATACGTGCAAAAAAAAGGTTCCAGACAAAACCAATCACCATAATTAACGATACACACATGGCGAACTTCGTCTGCGCCAGTCCAGTTAAGGCTTCTGCCAGCGGCATAACCCCTTTCAGGCCAAAACCCTCGCCGAACAGCGTTTGGAAATTACCCAGAGAGGTCACTGCAAGTCCGGCCCCACCAGCAAAAACCAGAAATCCCACAATCGTTTTGAAGGTGCCGGAAAGCACTTTTTCGATAGGTTTACGCTGGATCAGCAAACCGATTAACGCGATGAAACCAACTAATAGTGGGGTTACACCCAGAATGTCGAATACAATAAACTTGAGGAGTTCCATATTTCCTCCGGGACGGATTAGTTGCCCTGAACAATGTGGGTGAGTGCAGATTCCATTTCTTCGCTGTTCATCAGATCGGTGATGCCGATAGCGGTGAATCCGGCCGCTTCGACTTCGCCGCTCAGGTCACGCATGGTGATCACGAAGTCGATCCCCTTCCAGGTTGCCAGCCCGGACAAGACGTCATGTTCGAGTTCGACATCCCACCCGTGCTTGTCGATGATTTTTTGTGCTTTGATTTTGAGCATTAAGGAACTGCCCATGCCGGTACGACAGACAATCAGACCTTTCATTGATTTTCTCCTGTGCTGTGAAAATAATTATTTGCTTTAATATTTTTATAATAAAAATTATTATCCTGGTATGGGCAGAAAGCTGTGATTATGTTCGCATGTTGAGTAAATAGGCTAAAAATGAGTCAGATTAATACTAACCTGCTGATAAACATCAGAAATGAAGCCTCAGGCCTGAGTCCGATCCTGGAAAAAGTCAGTCGTTTTGTGTCGGAAAATCCAGATTTTGTGATGCGCCACACAATCACGGAACTGGCGGACTCTATCGAAACCAGCGAGGGCAGTATCACCCGCTTTTGCCGCGCGTTCGGATTTAAAGGCTTTTCGGATTTCAGAACCGCGTTGGCGCTGGAGCAGGGGGCGGCACGGCCTGAGGTGCAGGGGAATGAAGATATCGCGGCAGTGGTGACGAGTATCCGTGACAGCCATTCCATTATTAATACTCAGGAATTGCAGGCGGCTGCGGTGTGGCTGAATCAGATCAGTAACGTTACGCTTTACGCCGTAGGTACGGCGGTACCGGTCGCGCTGTTTTTACAGATGAACCTGTTAAAAATGGGTAAAGCGGCGAGCTTTGTCGATCGTTTTTATCTTACGCCTGCCTCCATGATGGTTGAGCCGCAAAGCCTGGGCATTATCGTTGTTCACACAGAGCAGACATCAGCAGATATGATGCAGGCTCTGGCGCTCGCGAAGCAGCAGGGGGCACGAATTCTCTCCTTAACGCGGGGATCCTCTGCACCGTTGAACCGACTGTCTGACTGGAATCTACAGGCGGCGGTGGCGTTGAAAGGGGAAGGTGAGTACGGGTTTGCTGAGATAGCTGGTGCGATGATGGTCGCCGATCGTTTGTTAAAGGCGCTTGAAGAACAGGATGAACGCTATGCCGCCTGTCGGAAGGCGCATCAGAAAAGCATTTTTTCCATTGAGAGCGTAACGAATAAACTCTCGGAATACTTTATGTCGTAGCGCCGCTATAACCGCGAAACGGGCGTCAAATCCAGGATTTATTTACTGTTTTTGATAAGCGGAACGGACGATAATTACCCCTGCGTTTACTCCTCTCTAAGGCGGCAATTATGCATCTACGTCGTTTTAATACGCTCACGCTGGCAGTCGTGTTATCCCTGAGTTTTATTTCCGCGCCTGTTATGGCGAACCCCGGAAATGGTAACCATGGGGGAAATCATGGCAACAGTGGTAATCATGGTCATGCGGAGCACGGCAATCAGGGCAAGGCAGACAAGAAAAATGTCAGTGATGATGTCTCTGTCCGGCTGAGTTACGATCGCGCCCGTTCGCTGGCCGTTAATTATGGCCTGACAGGCTACGATTCACTGCCACCGGGCATCGCCAAAAATCTTGCGCGCGGTAAGCCATTGCCGCCGGGTATTGCCAAAAAAATGGTGCCGGCTTCAATGCTGGGACAATTGCCGTCTTATCCGGGTTATGAATGGCGTATCGCTGGTGACGATCTGGTATTGATTGCGCTCAGTACTGCCATTGTGACGGCAGTGATTAACGGTGTGTTCGAATAAATAAAAAAGCCCGGTGGCTTTGCGGCACCGGGCTTGTTACTGCTCTTACGCGATCAGTACATGACCTTGTGACCATACTGCTCAAGAATGCCTTTTACGCGTTCCATGGTCTCTTTTTTAGGTGGGTGTACGCCATCAAGTTTGTACTCTTCACCCATCGCCACCCATTTATGTTTGCCCAGCTCGTGATAGGGCAGCAGTTCGATTTTTTCTACGTTACCCATATCGCGCGTGAATTCACCTAAACGGTGGGCGGAATCATCATCGTCTGACCAGCCCGGCACCACCACATAGCGGATCCAGACCTTAATATTTTTCTTCGACAGATAGCGCGCAAACTCGAGCGTCCGGTGATTGGAGACGCCTACCAGGTTCTGGTGGATCTCATCGTTCATTTGTTTAAGATCGAGCATCACCAGGTCGGTAACGTCCAGCAGTTCATCAATGACAGGATCGTAGCGACGCACAAAGCCGTTAGTATCGAGGCAGGTATGAATACCTTCCTTGTGACAGGCGCGGAACCAGTCACGAACAAATTCAGCCTGGAGAATGGCCTCGCCGCCCGATGCGGTAACGCCGCCGCCGGACGCGTTCATAAAGTGGCGATAGGTCACCACTTCTTTCATCAGCTCTTCCACCGTCACTTCTTTACCGCCGTGGGTATCCCAGGTGTCACGGTTATGGCAGTACAGGCAGCGCATCAGGCAGCCCTGGAAGAAGGTAATAAAGCGAATGCCGGGACCATCTACGGTGCCACAGGATTCAAAGGAGTGAATTCGACCGATCACTGACATTGCGATGTATCTCCAGGTGTAGCCCATCCAGGGCTTGTATTGCACAGCTCAATCCGGCTGTGTTAAGTCTGTTTTGGCAATAGCCTGAAAAGACGCTTGGCAAAGCAGGCTCGTTGGAGAGGGAAAACTGTTAAAAAGGCCCCACATAAGTGGAGCCTTTATTGTACGCTTTTTCAGTCAGACATGAAATTACATGGTCTGAGTGAAGGTACGGGTAATAACGTCCTGCTGCTGTTCTTTAGTCAGGGAGTTAAAACGTACCGCGTAGCCGGAAACACGGATGGTCAGCTGCGGATATTTTTCCGGGTTTTCCATCGCGTCGAGCAGCATTTCACGGTTCATGACGTTTACGTTGAGGTGCTGACCGCCTTCGATGGTGGACTCGTGATGGAAGTAACCATCCATCAGGCCTGCCAGGTTGGTTTTACGCACTTCGTCATCTTTACCCAGCGCATTCGGTACGATAGAGAAGGTGTAAGAAATACCATCTTTAGCGTAAGCGAACGGCAGTTTAGCAACGGAGGTCAGAGAGGCAACAGCACCTTTCTGGTCACGGCCGTGCATCGGGTTAGCACCTGGTCCGAACGGCGCGCCAGCACGACGACCATCAGGGGTGTTACCGGTTTTCTTACCATACACAACGTTAGAAGTGATGGTCAGAACAGACTGCGTCGGGATAGCGTTACGGTAGGTGGTCAGTTTCTGAATTTTCTTCATGAAACGTTCAACCAGGTCAACCGCCAGGTCATCTACGCGAGCATCGTTGTTACCAAACTGCGGGTATTCACCTTCGATTTTGAAGTCGATCGCCAGACCGTCTTCATCACGTACCGGGGTGACTTTCGCATATTTGATTGCAGACAGGGAGTCAGCCGCCACGGACAGACCTGCAATACCACACGCCATGGTGCGGATAACGTCACGGTCGTGCAGCGCCATCAGAGAGGCTTCGTAGCTGTACTTGTCGTGCATGTAATGGATGATGTTCAGTGCGGTAACGTACTGTTTAGCCAGCCAGTCCATGAAGTGATCCATACGTTCCAGTACTTCGTCGAAGTTCAGGACATCGCCTTTGATCGGTTCAGACTTCGGACCCACCTGGATTTTCATTTTTTCATCAACGCCGCCGTTGATAGCGTACAGCATGGTTTTCGCGAGGTTAGCGCGAGCACCGAAGAACTGCATTTGCTTACCAACAACCATCGGGCTTACGCAGCAAGCAATCGCGTAGTCGTCGTTGTTGAAGTCAGGACGCATCAGGTCATCGTTTTCATACTGCAGGGAGGAGGTATCGATAGATACTTTCGCTGCGTATTTTTTGAAGGCCATCGGCAGTTTTTCTGACCACAGTACGGTGATGTTTGGTTCCGGAGACGGACCCATGGTGTACAGAGTGTTCAGGAAACGGAAGCTGTTTTTGGTTACCAGCGTACGGCCATCAACGCCCATACCGCCGATAGATTCGGTTGCCCAAATCGGGTCACCAGAGAACAGTTCATCATACTCAGGGGTACGCAGGAAGCGAACCATACGCAGTTTCATGACCAGGTGGTCAATCAGTTCCTGTGCGTCTTGTTCGGTGATTTTGCCTGCTTTCAGGTCACGCTCAAAGTACACGTCGAGGAAGGTAGACACACGACCGAAGGACATTGCTGCGCCGTTCTGGGATTTCACTGCAGCCAGGTAGCCGAAGTAAGTCCACTGTACCGCTTCTTGCGCATTTTTTGCCGGAGCAGAAATGTCACAGCCGTATTTAGCAGCCATCTCTTTGATCTGGCCCAGAGCACGGTGCTGCTCGGCGATTTCTTCACGCAGACGGATAGTCGCTTCCAGATCAATGCCGTTTTCCAGTTTGTCCTGCAGGGACAGGAACTGGGCATATTTGTCTTTCATCAGGAAGTCGATGCCGTACAGCGCAACGCGACGGTAGTCACCGATGATACGGCCACGGCCATATGCATCCGGCAGACCGGTCAGAACACCGGATTTACGGCAGTTCAGGATGTCTTTGGTGTAAACATCAAACACGCCCTGGTTGTGCGTTTTACGGTATTCAGTGAAGATTTTCTTCAGCATCGGGTCCAGCTCGCGGTTATACGCTTTGCATGAACCTTCAACCATTTTAATGCCGCCGAACGGGATGATCGCACGTTTCAGAGGCGCTTCAGTCTGCAGACCAACGATTTTCTCAAGGTTTTTGTTGATGTAGCCAGCATCATGAGAAGTAATGGTGGAGGCCAGAGAGGTGTCGAAATCAACAGGCGCGTGAGTGCGGTTTTCCAGCTTCACGCCTTCCATCACTTTGTCCCAAAGCGTGGTAGTAGCTTCTGTGGCGCCGGCCAGGAAGGATTCGTCACCCTCATAAGGCGTGTAGTTTTTCTGGATAAAGTCGCGTACGTTGACTTCGTTCTGCCAGTCACCTTTCGCAAAACCTTCCCAGGCTGTGGCTAACTTTTCATTAAGCTCGGACATATGATACCTACCTTCTTAAGTGGATTTTTTATTTACTGCCTGAGGCAACCATTAATGATGGTCGTCGCCACGCAGGTAAATGACCCAGTATGTCAACCCAACAAGTAAACCCCCACCGATAATGTTCCCGATTGTTACGGGGATCAGGTTATCTGTAATGAAGTTCATCACTGTCAGGTGAGAAAAACTTTCTGGAGTAGAACCGATCGCGGTCCAGAACTCCGGCGCTGCAAAATGACGAATTACGATACCCAGCGGGATCAAAAACATATTTGCAATACTGTGCTCAAAGCCGCTGGCGACAAACATGCCGACGGGCAGAACCATGATTAACGCTTTGTCCATCAGGCTGCGGCCGGAGTAACTCATCCATACCGCCAGACAGACCATCAGGTTTGCCAGGATCCCAAGAGCCACGGCTTCGACAAAAGTGTGATGCATTTTATGATCGGCGGTTTGCAGGAGGTTCAGTCCCCAGCCACCGTTAGCGACCATATATTCACCAGATAACCACATCAACAGTACGAATAATAGCGCACCAATCAGGTTGCCGACATAAACGTTTACCCAGTTGCGGGCAAGCTGGCCCCAGGTAATGCGTCCGCTGGCTTTCGCCACGACAATCAGAACAGTTGACGTAAACAGGTCGGCGCCGCAGATGACGCACAGGATCAGCCCGAGTGAGAAACATATGCCGCCAATCAGCTTGGCAATCCCGAAGGGTACCTCCGCGGTGCCGGTCGTGGCAGTGATGTAAAACACAAAAGCGATGGAGATGAATACGCCCGCCGTGATCGCCAGGTAGAAGGTGGTCAGCGGATGTTTCGTTGCTTTATAGACACCGGCTTCTTCGGCAACTTTCGCCATAGCAGCTGGTAGCAATAGATCAAAAGGGTTGTCAGCTTTCACACTAACTCTCTCTTTATTAAGTCGGCGACGAGATACTAACAAAGCATTATAGAAGAGAAATTGATATGGATCATATCTCGCCTGGCTTATAGGCCCGTAAATCGCATGGTTTTTCAGCTAATACGGAGTAACTTGTTGATTATCAAAATAAAAATAAAGTTTAAAGTTTATAAAAAGTGTTGAAATATTTTATGTTGGCTCCCCATGAACAGTTAATTAATATGGAGTAATTACCTCAAAAAGTAACAATTTAACCTGGATAAACATAATTATATTCACCCATAGTTAACTTAATTATTACAATTGATGTGCATGAAAAAATAATAAAAAAAACGGGGCGATCAAATCGCCCCGTAATATAGCCTGAACCCGGGCTTACGCCTACAGGTTGTAATGTTATTTGCGCTTATTTTGGCCAGTACGCCGCTTTCGCACGTTGCAGTTTCTCATACGCCTGCAGCAATGACTGATGCGCCGGGAAGGCGGTCAGCGTGCCATCAGCGGCCTGCAAGCCATAGAACGGCGCTTCGCCGCTCATTGCCGCGCTGGCGGCTTCTACCGCTTCGGCGCCGTACATACGAACGAAAGCGTGCAGATACTGTAACGGCTCGCGCTCTTCTTCCTGCGCCAGCAGCAGCAATGTCTGCAGGCAGCGGTAGTAATTGGCACGTTCTGGCGTAAAGATCGAGGCGTTAAACTCCATCGTCCATTCTGTCCAGATCAGCGCCTGCTCGATATCACCGCCCGCCAGCGCCAGCATCGCTTTCAGCTCACCGATGCGCAGGGTATACCAGCCGTTGTCTTTCCCGGTAGCAATCCCCAGCAGTTCGCGCACACGGGTAAAATCGTCATGGCCTTCTTCATCCAGCTGGGCGATGAGATTCAGATAATCTTCTTTTTCCCACGCACTGCCCGGCAACGCCAGCAGGGTTTCACGCAGGTGCGCGCCCATGCTGTTATTCGCCAGCCACAGATCTTCCGCCGGATAAATATCGGACATCCCCGGCACGATGATGCGGCAGGCATACACGCTCAGGTGCTCGTAGTCGGCGATATAGACTTCTTTATCTTCCGCCTTAAAGATTGCCATCAGCGTGGCAAACTCTTCTTCGGTGGTGCCGGCAAAGCTCCAGTCTACGAACGGATAATCCGCGTCCTGCTTGAACATATCCCAGGAGATCAGACCGCTGGAATCGATAAAATGCGTTTCGAGGTTCGCATGCTCAGCCACCTCTTCATCATCGAAGGTCGGCGGGGTGAAGACATCGAGATCTTTCAGGCCACGACCCTGCAACAGCTCGGTCACGGTACGCTCAAGGGCAACACCAAAGTCCGGATGCGCGCCGAAAGAGGCGAAGCAGGTGCCATTAGCCGGGTTAAACAGTACCACGCAGATCACCGGGTATTTACCGCCCAGCGAGGCGTCATAGGCAAAAATCGGGAAACCTTCTGCTTCCAGCGTTTCAATGGATGCCACTACGCCCGGATAGCGTGCCAGCACCTCAGCCGGGATCTCCGGCAGGCTGATGCTTTCCGCAATAATGCGGTTTTTGATATGGCGCTCAAATACCTCAGACAGACCCTGTACGCGGGCTTCGTTCGCGGTGTTGCCTGCGGACATGCCGTTGGAAACGTACAGGTTGCCGATGATGTTCATCGGAATATAAACCGTCTGCTGATCGGACTGACGGGTGAACGGCAAACCACAGATGCCGCGATCTTCATTGCCGGACTGCAAATCGATCAGCATGCTGGCCGTCAGTTCGTTTTCCGGATCGTAGAAGGCACGCAGACGGGTATCAAGAATACCTTCCGGCAGCTCGTCATCTTCCGGCAGCGGGAACCATTTCTCGTTAGGGTAGTGAACGAACGGGCCATTAGCGATAGCATCGCCAAGCCAGAAATCGGCAAAGAAATAGTTGGTGGACAGACGTTCAAAATATTCGCCCAGCGCGGACGCCAGCGCGGCTTTTTTTGTCGCGCCTTTACCGTTGGTAAAGCACAGTGAGCAGGCTTTATCCCGGATATGCACAGACCAGACGTTCGGTACCGGATTCAGCCAGGACGCTTCTTCAATATCGAAGCCGAGATCGAGCAGTTTTTGCTGGAAGCGGGCGATGGAATCTTCCAGGGCGGCATCTTTGCCGGGGATAAATGTTTGCGTCATTGTCTTCACTTTATTCGTACGGAAAGCGCGCAATGATACGGGTTTTGCGTGACAGGCGCTATCTAAGTAAGCCGGGCGGCAAAAATAAAACTCCCCACTATGCTTATAGGCAGTAACCTACTGTTCAGGATGAATAAAATGAAAGCGTTTGATCTTCACCGCATGATGCTCGACAAGGTGCCGATGGAATTTCTGGGCGAAGTGGCACTGCGCAGCCTCTATACCTTTGTACTGGTTTTCCTGTTTCTTAAACTCACCGGGCGTCGTGGCGTCAGGCAGATGTCGCTGTTCGAAGTGCTCATTATTTTGACGCTCGGCTCAGCGGCAGGGGACGTGGCATTTTACGATGACGTTCCTATGTTGCCGGTATTTATCGTGTTTGTTTCGCTGGCGGCGCTCTACCGGCTGGTGATGTGGCTGATGGCCCACAGCGAAAAGTTAGAGGATCTGCTGGAAGGTAAAGCGGTGATCGTCATCGAAGAGGGCGAGCTGGCGTGGGAAAAACTGCAAAAAGAAAACCTTACGGAATTCGAGTTTTTTATGGAGCTGCGCGTTAACGGCGTCGAACAGCTGGGGCAGGTTAAACTGGCGATCATGGAAACCAACGGACAGATCAGTCTCTATTATTATCCTGACGACGAAGTGCGGCCTGGTCTGTGTATTCTGCCGCCGGAGTGGAACCCGCGTTTTACCACCATCCCTGATGACGATGATTATGCCTGCGTCCGTTGCAGCGAGGTCATCACAATGAAAGCGGGTCAGCGGTTGATGTGCCCACGCTGCGCGCATCCTGAATGGTCGAAAGCAAGCCGCGCGCTGCGCATCACCTGACAGCGTTTTTATCCAGCAGCAGTCAGCCAGCCCGGACATTGTGCTATGTGATGTGGTGCACAATTCCGGGCCGCCCGCCATTACCCGTTGCGACACCGGTCACTGAATGGTAAAACCGTTGTCACAGGAATTACTTATTGCTATCAGCGTGGTGAGGGGAAATGGCTCAGGTCTTTAATTTCAGTTCAGGTCCGGCAGTTTTACCGGCAGAGGTGCTCAAACAGGCGCAACAGGAGTTGTGCGACTGGAACGGTCTTGGCACATCGGTAATGGAAATCAGCCACCGTGGAAAAGAATTTATTCAGGTTGCTGAAGAGGCAGAACAGGATTTTCGCGATCTGCTGAACATCCCCTCAAACTATAAAGTTTTATTCTGTCACGGCGGCGGGCGTGGTCAGTTCGCCGGTATACCGCTCAATTTGCTCGGTGATAAAACCACGGCTGATTACGTTGATGCCGGTTACTGGGCAGCGAGCGCGGTAAAAGAAGCGAAAAAATACTGTACGCCAAACGTCATTGATGCCAAAACCACTGTTGACGGCCTGCGCGCTGTGAAGCCGATGCGTGACTGGCAGCTCTCTGACAATGCCGCCTATCTGCATTACTGCCCGAACGAAACCATTGACGGTATCGCCATTCACGAAACGCCAGATTTTGGCAGTGATGTCGTGGTAACGGCGGATTTATCCTCGACCATTCTCTCCACGCCGCTGGATGTGAGCCGCTTTGGTGTCATCTACGCCGGTGCGCAAAAAAATATCGGCCCGGCCGGGCTGACGCTGGTGATCGTGCGTGAAGATCTGCTGGGCAAAGCGCACGTCGCCTGTCCTTCGATCCTCGATTACACCGTGTTAAACGACAACGATTCTATGTTTAACACCCCGCCGACCTTTGCCTGGTATCTGTCGGGTCTGGTTTTCAAATGGCTGAAAAAGAATGGCGGCGTGCCGGCCATGGATCGTATCAATCAGCAAAAAGCCAGTCTGCTGTATAGCGTGATCGACAACAGCGACTTCTACCGTAATGACGTTGCCGTCGCTAACCGCTCGCGCATGAACGTGCCGTTCCAGCTGGCGGACAGCCAGCTTGATAAGCTGTTCCTCGAAGAGTCGTTTGCCGCGGGTCTGCACGCGCTGAAAGGCCACCGGGTCGTGGGCGGTATGCGCGCCTCGATTTATAACGCGATGCCGCTGGAAGGCGTGCAGGCGCTGACCGAATTCATGACGGATTTCGAACGCCGCCACGGTTAATCGCCCATCCCATCGCTACCCCCGCAGCCGGTCTGCGGGGTTTTTATTCAGTTTTGTTGAGAGTTAAGCTTCATGGAATCCCTGACGTTACAACCCATCGCGCGTGTTAATGGCACCATTAATCTGCCTGGTTCAAAAAGTGTCTCCAACCGCGCGTTGCTGCTGGCCGCACTGGCGCACGGCACCACGGTTCTGACCAACCTGCTGGACAGTGATGACGTTCGCCATATGCTGAATGCCCTGAGTGCGTTGGGTGTGCAGTACACGCTTTCCGACGACCGCACCCGCTGTGAAGTGATCGGCGCGGGCGGCCCGTTACGTTCGGCTGAAAAGCTGGAGCTGTTTTTAGGGAACGCCGGTACGGCGATGCGTCCGCTGGCGGCGGCCCTTTGCCTGGGCGAAAACGACCTGGTGCTGACCGGCGAGCCGCGTATGAAAGAGCGTCCGATTGGCCATCTGGTTGACGCGCTGCGTCAGGGCGGGGCGCAGATCGATTATCTGGAGCAGGAAAACTATCCTCCGCTGCGTTTACGTGGCGGCTTCACCGGCGGAGAGATCGACGTCGACGGCAGCGTGTCCAGCCAGTTTTTAACTGCACTGCTGATGACCGCACCGCTGGCCGCGCAGGACACCCTTATCACCATTAAAGGCGATCTGGTGTCGAAGCCCTATATCGACATCACCCTGCATTTGATGAAAACCTTTGGTGTGACGGTGGAAAATCAGCAATACCAGCGCTTTATCGTGCGTGGTGCGCAGCACTATCAGTCGCCAGGGTATTACCTGGTGGAAGGTGATGCGTCTTCTGCTTCTTACTTCCTTGCGGCGGGCGCCATCAAAGGCGGCACGGTAAAAGTCACCGGTATTGGCCGCAACAGCGTGCAGGGTGATATTCGTTTTGCTGACGTGCTGGAAAAAATGGGCGCGCAGGTTGAGTGGGGCGATGACTATATTGCCTGTACGCATGGTGAGCTGAATGCGGTGGATATGGACATGAACCACATCCCCGATGCGGCAATGACGATTGCTACGGCAGCATTATTTGCCCGTGGCACCACGACGCTACGCAACATCTATAACTGGCGCGTCAAAGAGACCGACCGTCTGTTCGCGATGGCGACCGAACTGCGTAAAGTTGGCGCCGACGTGGAAGAGGGCGAAGACTTTATCCGCATCACCCCTCCGGCCTCGCTCACCGCGGCCGAGATCAGCACCTATAACGATCACCGTATGGCAATGTGCTTCTCACTGGTGGCGTTGTCCGACACGCCGGTCACTATTCTTGATCCGAAATGTACGGCGAAAACTTTCCCGGACTATTTCGAACAGCTGGCGCGCATCAGCACGCTGGCGTAAAGACGCAGATGTCCGCTGCGGCGGATAAAAAGTAAAAAATTGTCTCTTTCCGGGCTGACTTTCTGTTAGCCCTCTATACTTGCGCCATTCTTCTCCACCCTGAATGATGTTTTCGTTATTTTCACATGAGGGTAACGGTCATTCGCGTTGCAGCGTATAATGCGCGGCGTTCACGTTTACGGTATGCCTTTATTAAGGAGAAAAAGATGACGGCAATTGCCCCGGTAATCACCATTGATGGGCCAAGCGGCGCAGGTAAAGGTACGCTGTGCAAAGCGATGGCGGAAACATTGCAATGGCATCTGCTGGATTCAGGCGCAATCTATCGTGTGCTGGCATTGGCGGCATTACATCACCACGTTGATGTGACTTCTGAAGATGTTCTGGTCCCGCTGGCGGCGCACCTTGACGTCCGCTTTGTCTCGACCGATGGAAATCTGGAAGTGATCCTGGAAGGCGAAGACGTGAGCGGTGAGATCCGCACGCAGGAAGTGGCCAGCGCCGCCTCGCAAATCGCGGCGTTCCCGCGGGTACGTGAAGCGTTACTGCGTCGTCAGCGCGCGTTTCGTGATGCGCCAGGCCTTATCGCCGATGGTCGCGACATGGGTACGGTCGTTTTTCCCGACGCGCCAGTGAAGATTTTCCTCGACGCCTCCTCGGAAGAACGTGCGCATCGCCGTATGCTACAGTTGCAGGAGAATGGCTTTAGTGTTAACTTTGAACGCCTTTTGGCCGAGATAAAGGAACGCGACGATCGCGACCGTAACCGGCCAGTGGCGCCGTTAGTGCCGGCTGCTGATGCATTAGTTCTGGATTCGACCAGTTTAAGCATTGAGCAAGTGATTGAAAAAGCGCTACAATACGCCCGCGAAAAGCTGGCGCTCGCTTAATTAGCGACCAAATTCCGAAGTACCTGCTGCAATGGATTGTGAGCAGGCATGTTAAACAACCCCATTCGGCATGAAGCCAGATGGACGTTAAATTGAAGAATCCTGAAGATTATCAATATGACAGAATCTTTTGCTCAACTATTTGAAGAATCCTTAAAAACAATCGAAACCCGTCCGGGTTCCATCGTTCGTGGTGTTGTTGTTGCTATCGATAAAGATATCGTACTGGTTGATGCCGGTCTGAAATCTGAGTCCGCCATCCCGGCTGAGCAGTTCAAGAACGCCCAGGGCGAACTGGAAATCCAGGTTGGTGACGAAGTTGACGTTGCGCTGGACGCAGTCGAAGACGGCTTCGGTGAAACTCTGCTGTCCCGTGAGAAAGCTAAACGTCATGAAGCTTGGATCACGCTGGAAAAAGCATACGAAGACGCTGAAACTGTTGTTGGTGTTATCAACGGCAAAGTTAAAGGTGGCTTCACTGTTGAGCTGAACGGTATTCGTGCGTTCCTGCCGGGTTCCCTGGTAGACGTGCGTCCGGTTCGCGATACTCTGCACCTCGAAGGCAAAGAGCTCGAGTTCAAAGTTATCAAGCTTGATCAGAAACGCAACAACGTGGTTGTTTCCCGTCGTGCGGTTATCGAGTCTGAGAACAGCGCTGAGCGCGATCAGCTGCTTGAAAACCTGCAAGAAGGCATGGAAGTTAAAGGTATCGTTAAGAACCTCACTGACTACGGTGCATTCGTTGATCTGGGTGGCGTTGACGGCCTGCTGCACATCACTGACATGGCATGGAAACGCGTTAAGCATCCGAGCGAAATCGTAAACGTTGGCGACGAAATCACTGTTAAAGTGCTGAAGTTCGACCGCGAGCGTACTCGTGTATCTCTGGGCCTGAAACAGCTGGGCGAAGATCCGTGGGTTGCTATCGCTAAGCGTTATCCGGAAGGTACCAAACTGACTGGTCGCGTGACCAACCTGACCGACTACGGCTGCTTCGTTGAAATCGAAGAAGGCGTTGAAGGCCTGGTGCACGTTTCCGAAATGGATTGGACCAACAAAAACATCCACCCGTCCAAAGTTGTTAACGTTGGCGATGTAGTGGAAGTTATGGTTCTGGATATCGACGAAGAACGTCGTCGTATCTCCCTGGGTCTGAAGCAGTGTAAATCTAACCCATGGCAGCTGTTTGCTGAGACGCACAACAAAGGCGACCGTGTTGAAGGTAAAATCAAGTCTATCACTGACTTCGGTATCTTCATCGGCCTGGACGGCGGCATCGACGGCCTGGTTCACCTGTCTGACATCTCCTGGAACGTTACAGGCGAAGAAGCAGTTCGTGAATACAAGAAAGGCGACGAAATCGCCGCTGTTGTTCTGCAGGTTGACGCAGAGCGTGAGCGTATCTCCCTGGGCGTTAAACAGCTCGCAGAAGATCCGTTCAACAACTACGTTGCTCTGAACAAGAAAGGCGCAATCGTAAACGGTAAAGTTACTGCAGTTGACGCTAAAGGCGCAACCGTAGAACTGGCTGACGGCGTTGAGGGTTACCTGCGCGCTTCTGAAGCTTCCCGTGACCGCGTTGAAGATGCAACTCTGGTTCTGAACGTAGGCGACGACGTTGAAGCTAAATTCACCGGCGTTGACCGTAAGAACCGCGTAGTTAGCCTGTCTGTTCGTGCGAAAGACGAAGCCGACGAGAAAGATGCAATCGCTACTGTTAACAACAAACAGGAAGAAAGCAACTTCTCCAGCGCGATGGCTGAAGCGTTCAAAGCAGCTAAAGGCGAGTAATCAGGTACTCAACATCATTTGTGCTGTAACAGCATGAAGGATGACGAGTAGCTTGACAGATTGCAGGATCCGTCCTGTAATCAATAACAAAGGGCGGCTACGGCCGCCCTTGTTTAATAAGCTGTTAGCTAATTTTCCTTTTTAAGGAAACCGGAGGAATCATGACCAAGTCAGAATTGATCGAAAGACTTGCCACCCAGCAATCGCATATCCCGGCAAAAGCTGTTGAAGATGCCGTAAAAGAGATGCTGGAGCATATGGCCTCGACTCTTGCACAGGGCGAGCGCATTGAGATCCGCGGTTTCGGCAGTTTCTCTCTGCACTATCGTGCACCCCGCACCGGACGTAACCCGAAGACAGGCGACAAAGTGGATCTGGAAGGCAAATATGTCCCACACTTTAAGCCGGGTAAAGAATTACGTGACCGCGCCAACATTTATGAAAATTAAGTTTTACGGCTGTTAAAGCCAAAACTTAATCGCCGAAAAGAGCACCCATGAGGTGCTTTTTTCACATCTGCATAAAGGCTTCTGAAGCCGCCCCGCATTTTTGCAGCATGATTGCTGCAAACCGATAAGATCTTTCCTGCCCGCGCCGTAATTCCATAAACAGCTACCCGACAGCTCCCTCTGTTTTATGCACACTACCTGCAACAAGGAGGTGGGGATGCATCTGCCAGGAATTGCATGTTGTGTGCTTACGGCAATAGCGCCGTTGCTGTGGCTGCCCCGGCTGCCCACATTGTCGACCCTCGTCGTTATCATCGTCGCCGGTTGCGTGGCAGGGCGTTGCCGCGATCGTCGCTTACGTTATTTCGCGCTGTGGCTGCTGTTGCTGGCGTGGGGCATTCTTGCCGCGTATGAAGCGGTCTGGCCGATTCAGCACCTGCCCGGCCGGGTCCTGCAGGCGCAGGTGCGGTTGACCGGCAGTGATAATATCACCACCCACCGGGGCGTTATTGAACGACTGAACGGGAAACCTCTCTGGCCCGGGGCGGGTATCACCCTTTACGGCGAATACCTGCCGCAGCGCGCCTGCGCCGGGCAATTATGGGAGATGACGCTCAAGGTGCGGCCGGTTCACGGTCAGCTTAACGAGGGAGGATTCGATACCCAGCGCCACGCGTTTGCGACACATCAGCCTGTCACTGGTCGCTTCACCCGGGCGAATGTGCTTGATGCCCGCTGTAGTTTACGGGCGGAGTATCTGGCGTCGCTTGAGGCAACCCTTGAAACCACACGCTGGCGATCGGTTTTACTGGCACTCGGTATGGGTGAGCGAAGGGTGCTGGATGCGCAGATCAAAGCGGTTATGCGTGAGACCGGCACCGCGCATCTGATGGCGATATCCGGTCTGCATATCGCTCTTGCCGCCACGCTGGGCTGGCTGCTGGCGCGGGGCCTACAGTTCTGGCTGCCGGCACGCTGGATCAACTGGCGCGCGCCGCTGCTGGTAGGACTCTTCTGCGCCACCGGTTATGCGTGGCTGACCGGGCTGCAACCGCCAGCCTTACGCACGGTGGTATCGCTGGCGGTACTGGCGGCGCTGCGGCTTTCAGGCCGACAGTGGTCGGCGTGGCAGGTCTGGCTGTGCTGTATCGCCGCGATCCTTTTTATCGATCCGCTTGCGGTGCTGTCAGAAAGCCTGTGGTTGTCGGCATTCGCGGTGGCGGCGTTGATCTTCTGGTATCAGTGGCTACCGCTGCCCGAATGTCGTGGCGGACGACTGCTGCGCGGCGTCATCAGCCTTATTTATCTGCAAACCGGCATGATGGTGTTGCTGCTGCCGCTACAGGTACTGCTATTTCACGGTATCAGCCTGACATCCATGATTGCGAATCTGGTGGCGGTCCCGCTGATAACCTTCGTCAGTGTCCCGCTGACCCTGGCGGGCATGGTGCTGCATCTGACGGCGTTTAACGCCCTTGAAGGGTGGGTCTGGGCGCGGGCCGATGACACCCTGGCGCTGCTGTTCCGCTTTCTGAACGCGTTGCCTGAGGGCTGGTATAACATCGACTGGCGCTGGCAATGGCTGGCGTGTATGCCCTGGCTGCTGATTATTATCTGGCGTTTGCGTTTATGGAAAACTGTCCCCTTTCTGTGTACCGCATGCGGTGCGCTGCTGGCGCAGCCGTTATGTAAGAGCACGCCGCAGGAAAACTGGTCTGTTGACATGCTTGATGTCGGGCAGGGGCTGGCGATGGTCATAGCGCGCAACGGGAAGGCGATTCTTTATGATACCGGACTGGCATGGCCGGGGGGCGACAGCGGCGGGCAGCTGATCGTGCCGTGGCTGCGTTGGCACAATCTAAAGCCTGAAGGCATCATCCTCAGCCATGATCATCTCGATCACCGTGGCGGGCTGGAAACCTTGCATAAAGCCTGGCCCGCAGCATGGATCCGTAGTCCGCTGGCGGAGGCGGGGCATCTGCCGTGCTTTCGTGGCGAACGCTGGCAGTGGCAGGAACTGACGTTCAGCGTGCACTGGCCGTTGCCGGGCACCACGTCCCACGGAAATAATCGCTCCTGCGTGGTAAAAGTCGACGATGGCAAAAACAGTATTTTGCTTACCGGGGACATTGAAGCTTCCGCAGAGCAATCTATGCTTAGCCATTACTGGCAGCATCTGCGGGCGACAATGATTCAGGTGCCGCATCACGGCAGCAATACATCTTCCTCGCTGCCGTTGTTGCAACGGGCCGAAGGGCATGCGGCGCTGGCTTCCGCTTCTCGCTTCAATGCCTGGCGACTGCCCTCTGAAAAGGTTATGGGTCGTTACAGGCATCAGGGTTATGAATGGTTCGATACCCCTCATCAGGGGCAGATAAGCATCCATTTTTCCGCAGAAGGATGGGAAATCTTAGGCTTACGAGATCAACTTTTCCCGCGTTGGTATCATCAGTGGTTTGGCGTCCCAGGATATAACAGGTAGAATATGCGGCTATTTCAACAAGTGCTGGTTTTTTGAATGCATAACGACAAAGATCTCTCCACGTGGCAAACATTCCGCCGTCTCTGGCCAATGATTGCACCTTTCAAAACGGGTTTGCTCGTGGCGGGTGTAGCGTTAATCCTCAACGCAGCCAGCGATACCTTTATGCTATCGCTCCTCAAACCTTTACTGGACGAAGGCTTTGGTAAAACAGACCGCTCGGTGCTGCTGTGGATGCCGCTGGTGGTCATTGGACTGATGATCCTGCGTGGACTCACCAGTTATGTGTCGAGTTACTGTATTTCCTGGGTGTCGGGCAAAGTGGTGATGACCATGCGTCGTCGCCTGTTTGGTCACATGATGGGAATGCCGGTTGCCTTTTTCGATAAACAATCAACCGGAACGCTGCTCTCTCGTATCACCTACGATTCCGAGCAGGTGGCCTCGTCGTCCTCTGGCGCACTGATCACTGTTGTCCGTGAAGGCGCTTCGATTATCGGTCTGTTTGTGCTGATGTTCTATTACAGCTGGCAGCTGTCCCTGATCCTGATTGTTCTGGCGCCCATTGTGTCTGTCGCGATCCGTGTGGTGTCGAAGCGTTTTCGCAGCATCAGTAAAAATATGCAGAACACCATGGGGCAGGTAACGACCAGCGCCGAACAGATGCTGAAAGGGCACAAAGAAGTGCTGATTTTCGGTGGTCAGGGCGTGGAAGCCAAACGCTTCGATAAGGTCAGCAACAAGATGCGTTTGCAGGGCATGAAAATGGTCTCTGCATCCTCCATCTCCGACCCGATCATTCAGCTGATCGCCTCGCTGGCGCTGGCATTTGTGCTCTATGCCGCAAGCTTCCCGAGCGTAATGGAAACCCTGACGGCCGGTACTATCACCGTGGTGTTCTCGTCTATGATCGCCCTGATGCGCCCGCTGAAGTCGCTGACCAACGTCAACGCCCAGTTCCAGCGCGGTATGGCTGCCTGTCAGACGCTGTTCTCTATTCTCGACAGCGAGCAGGAAAAAGACGAAGGCACCCGTATGATCGATCGTGCGAAGGGCGACATCGAGTTCCGTAACGTCACCTTCACCTATCCGGGGCGTGATACGCCTGCGCTGCGCAATATCAACCTGACCATTCCGGCGGGTAAAACCGTGGCGCTGGTAGGCCGTTCCGGGTCGGGGAAATCGACCATGGCGAGCCTGCTGACCCGTTTTTACGACATCGACGAAGGGGAGATTCTGCTCGACGGACACGATTTGCGCGAATATACCCTGGCCTCGTTGCGTAACCAGGTGGCGCTGGTCTCGCAGAATGTGCATCTCTTCAATGACACCGTGGCAAACAACATTGCCTACGCCCGCACCGAAGAGTACAGCCGCGAACAGATCGAAAATGCCGCCCGCATGGCCTATGCGCTGGACTTTATCAATAAGATGGATAACGGTCTTGATACCATCATTGGTGAGAACGGCGTCCTGCTGTCAGGCGGCCAGCGCCAGCGTATCGCCATTGCCCGTGCCCTGCTGCGTGACAGCCCGATCCTCATCCTTGATGAAGCGACATCGGCGCTGGATACCGAATCAGAGCGTGCGATCCAGGCAGCACTGGACGAACTGCAGAAAAACCGCACCTCGATGGTTATCGCGCACCGGCTCTCGACTATCGAACAGGCTGATGAAATCGTGGTGGTAGAAGACGGACGCATCGTTGAGCGCGGCAGTCACGCCGATCTTATCGACCAGCGTGGCGTCTACGCCCAGCTTCATAAGATGCAGTTTGGCCAATGATAGCCCGCATCTGGTCAGGTGAGTCGCCGCTGTGGCGACTGCTGCTGCCGCTCTCATGGCTGTATGGTCTGGTGAGCGGCGCGATCCGCCTGAGCTATCGCGTGGGGTTGAAAAAAGCCTGGCGCGCGCCTGTGCCGGTAGTGGTGGTGGGAAACCTCACTGCGGGCGGTAACGGTAAAACGCCGGTGGTGATGTGGCTGGTGGAGCAGTTGCAACAGCGTGGCGTGCGTGTGGGCGTTGTTTCGCGCGGTTACGGCGGAAAAGCCGCCCGCTATCCGCTGCTGCTGACCCCGCACACCTCCACTGACGAAGCCGGGGATGAGCCAGTATTAATTTACCAGCGCACGGGTGCGCCGGTGGCGGTTTCACCAGTGCGAGCCGATGCGGTGAAGGCCATTCTCGACCAGCATCCGGTACAGCTGATCATCACTGACGACGGATTACAGCACTATCGCCTCGCCAGAGATAAAGAGATAGTCGTGATCGACGGAGTGCGGCGTTTTGGCAACGGCTGGTGGTTACCGGCCGGACCGATGCGTGAGCGGGCATCCAGGCTGCGCAGCGTGGATGCGGTGATCGTTAATGGCGGTGAAGCGCAACAGGGCGAAATTCCCATGCGCCTGCAACCCGGTCAGGCGATTAACCTGAAAACCGGTGAGCGCCGTGATGTACGCGCGCTGTCGCATATCGTTGCTATGGCGGGCATTGGTCATCCGCCGCGTTTCTTTGCTACCCTGGTCGACTGCGGTGTGCAGCCTGAAAAGTGCATCGCACTTGCCGATCACCAGGCATTGAGCCATGGTCAGGTCAGTGCCTTTACTGAACCCGGTCAGACAATGGTGATGACCGAAAAAGATGCGGTGAAGTGTCGTGCATTTGCTGAAGAGCACTGGTGGTATCTGCCGGTGGATGCACAACTGGCGGGCGAGATGCCTGAACACCTTCTCCGGGAATTGCTTACGCTGGCGCATAACGGTCAGGAATAAACCGGACGCGCTGCTGACCACAGGGATCCTCATGTCCGTTGCGCACCTTTCGCTGTCCGCCGCCCGCCGTCTGCATCTCGCTGCGCAGGGCCTGCTGAAAAAACCGCGCCGCCGCGCCCGCCCCTCTGACATTCTCTCTACCATCCGGCAGATGTCTCTGCTGCAAATCGACACCATTAACATCGTGGCGCGCAGCCCATATCTGGTGTTGTTCAGCCGTCTCGGTGCCTATCCGCAGCACTGGCTGGATGAGGCCTTACGTGCGGGTGAACTCATGGAGTACTGGGCTCACGAAGCCTGTTTTCTGCCGCGCAGCGATTTTGCGCTGGTGCGCCATCGCATGCTCGATCCGGAAAATATGGGCTGGAAGTACCGTTCCGCCTGGATGGAGGAGCATGCGCAGGAGATCGAACAGCTGTTGCAGCAGATCCATGAAAACGGTCCGGTGCGCTCGGCAGATTTTGCCCACCCGCGAACTGGCACCAGCGGCTGGTGGGACTGGAAACCGCATAAACGCCATCTGGAAGGGCTGTACACTGCCGGGAAAGTGATGGTGGTGGAACGGCGAAACTTTCAGCGCGTCTACGATCTCACCACTCGTGTGATGCCGGAGTGGGACGATGAACGCGATCTGCTCAGCCAGACGCAGGCTGAAGCCATCATGCTGGAAAACAGCGCCCGCAGCCTCGGGCTGTTTCGTCCTCAGTGGCTGGCGGATTACTACCGTCTGCGACAGCCCGCGTTACCCGCTTTACTGGCACGCTGGCAGGAAGAGCAAAAGATCATTCCGGTCACGGTTGATGAGCTTGGCCCGGCATGGGTACACGCCTCGCTGGCAGGCGAGCTGGAACAGGCCGCTACGGGCAAACTGACCGCAACCCACAGCGCCGTGCTGTCGCCCTTTGATCCGGTGGTCTGGGATCGCAAGCGGGCGGAGCAATTGTTCAACTTCAGCTATCGGCTGGAGTGCTATACCCCTGCGCCCAAACGCCAGTATGGCTATTTCGTGTTGCCGCTGCTGCACGCGGGCCAGCTGGTCGGGCGTATGGATGCCAAAATGCACCGTAAAACCGGTGTGCTGGAGATCATTGCGCTCTATCTGGAAGCGGATATCAGGCCAGGCCGCACGCTGGAAAAGGGACTTCGCGGGGCCATCACTGAATTTGCCGCCTGGCAGGGGGCAAGCCGCGTGAGCATAGCGCGTTGTCCGCCGGGGCTATTTACTGACTGCACCACAGGCTGGGAAATTGACCCTGCCTGAAAAATGTATATGGTAAACTTTTGCGAAACCTTATCCGTTCCATCTGGAGAAACCATGGATCATCGTCTGCTTGAAATCATTGCCTGCCCGGTTTGCACCGGCAAACTCTATTACAGCCAGGAGAAACAGGAGCTGGTCTGCAAAATCGACAACCTGGCTTTCCCGGTACGTGAAGGCATTCCGGTGTTGCTGGAAAACGAAGCTCGCGCGCTGACTGCTGAAGAGAACCGTCCATGAGTTTTGTCGTCATTATTCCGGCCCGCTATGCGTCCACCCGTCTGCCGGGAAAACCGCTGGTGGACATTAACGGCAAGCCGATGGTGGTGCACGTGCTGGAGCGCGCCCGTGAATCCGGCGCAGAACGCATTATTGTCGCCACGGATCACGAAGATGTGGCGCGCGCGGTCGAAGCGGTAGGGGGCGAAGTGTGCATGACCCGTGCCGATCACCAGTCCGGTACCGAACGTCTGGCGGAAGTGGTGGAAAAATGCGGTCTGGCTGACGATACCATCATTGTGAATATCCAGGGTGACGAGCCAATGATCCCCCCGGCGATCGTGCGTCAGGTGGCGGATAATCTGGCCCAGCGCGATGTCGGCATGGCGACGCTGGCCGTGCCAATCCACAGTGCAGAAGAAGCCTTCAACCCGAATGCGGTCAAAGTGGTGACTGACGCACAGGGCTACGCGCTCTATTTCTCCCGCGCCACCATTCCCTGGGATCGCGATCGTTTTGCCCAGGGCCGTGACGCCATCGGCGATACCTTCCTGCGTCATATTGGTATTTACGGTTACCGCGCCGGATTTATTCGTCGCTATGTCACCTGGCAGCCGAGCCAGTTGGAGCAAATCGAAATGCTCGAGCAACTGCGCGTGCTGTGGTACGGCGAAAAAATCCACGTTGCCGTCGCACAGACGGTGCCGGGTACTGGCGTCGATACGCCGGACGATCTCGAACGCGTGCGCGTCGAAATGGCCCGAAGCTAAACCCTGCCTTCTGCGTCCAAAGATAAGCTAAAACGTGGCACAGCCTTATCTTTGGACTATCTCCCACTCTTTTGATCTCATCCGGGTGACAACACCCTGACGGGCGCTCATTATGAAAACAGTAGTTTTCATAAGGGTAAACGGATATGGAAAGATTGCGCGCTGAACTCAGTCACCTGCTGGGCGAAAAATTGAGCCGTCTGGAATGCGTGAGCGAAAAAGCGGATACCGCACTTTGGTCACTGTACGACAGCAACGGAAACCCGCTGCCCCTCCTGGCAAGAAGCTTCACCACCCCTGGCCTTGCGCGTCAGCTGGCGTGGAAAATGTCGATGTTGTCGCGCAGCGGCACGGTACGTTTGCCGGTCGTGTACGGCGTCATGACCCATGAAGAACACCCCGGCCCTGATGTGTTACTGATTGAGCGACTGCGCGGCGTGTCGGTGGAAGCCCCGGCCCGTTCGCCGGAGCGCTGGCAGCAGCTTAAAGATCAGATTGTCGAAGGCTTACTGAGCTGGCACCGTCATGACAGTCACGGCTGCGTGGGCGTGGTGGACAATACCCAGGAAAACATCTGGCCCTCCTGGTATCGCCAGCGCGTCGAAGTGCTGTGGACGACCCTCAGTCAGTTTAAAAATACCGGCCTCACCATGCAGAACAAGCGCATTCTCTTTCGCACCCGGGAATGCCTGCCCGCCTTGTTTGACGGATTTAACGACAACTGTGTGCTGGTGCACGGCAACTTTACGTTGCGCAGCATGCTGAAAGACTCACGCAGCGATCAGTTGCTGGCGGCGGTAAGTCCCGGCCCGATGCTCTGGGCGCCGCGGGAGTATGAACTGTTCCGGCTGTGCGAAAGCGATTACGCCGAAAGTCTGTTATGGCATTACCTCCAGCGCGCGCCCGTCGCCGAATCTTTTATCTGGCGGCGCTGGTTGTATACGCTGTGGGACGAAGTGGCGCAGCTGGTCAACACCGGCCAGTTCAATCGCAACCGTTTTGAACTGGCCTCAAAATCACTCCTTCCCTGGCTCGCCGGAAGTACCTTTTAGCCACTGCCAGAGGCGTCCCAGCGTCTCATAGCCGACCCGGTCACTGTGCATCAGCCAGACCGGAGAGGGGATGATGCGCTCCCAGGTATTGAGTGGCGAGGCAATCGCCAGCTGGTTAGCCGGAGCAGGCAAGGGATGTAACCCCGCCTGCTGGAAGAAAATCATCGCCCGCGGCAGATGGGATGCCGAGGTCACCAGCAGGAAGGGCACATCGCCAATCGCCGCTTTTACCGCCGCCGCTTCTTCTTCCGTGTCCTTCGGCGTTCCCAGCGTGATGATATCGCTACGCGGCACGCCGAGCGTTTCCGCTACCCGCGCGCCCGCTTCGGCGGTAGTCACCGGATTACCTGGCGCTGCCGCGCCGGTAAAAATCATTTTCGCGCCGGGGTTCATCCGCCACAGACGTACCGCTTCATTCAGACGCGGCAGACTGTTGTTAATTAAGTTAGAGCTTGGCGCCCAGTCCGGGTTCCAGGTATAGCCGCCCCCGAGCACCACGATATAGCTGACCGACTGCGTACCGCGCCAGGTGGGGTATTTATTTTCGATCGGTTTTAACAGGCCATCGGCGACCGGTTGCAGGCTCAGCAGTAACAGCACCAGCCAACTGACGCTGACCAGGGTTTTCCCCGTGCGCTGGTAACGGGAAAACCACAGCAGGGCGATCCCCAGCGCCATCAGCAAAAGCAGCAGCGGCAGGGGGAGAATGAAACCGCCAATATATTTTTTGAGCGTAAAAAACACCGCATCCGTCTCCTTTTTAACCATACAGCAGGTGAATTCCGGCGATATTACACCAGATAGGTTCCTTCTGGGCGCGGCTGTGACAAAATAGCGGTTTTGCCAGGATCGCGGAGCAGCCATGAAGGATCGCAATTTCGATGACATCGCGGAAAAGTTCTCCCGCAACATCTATGGCACGACCAAGGGCCAGTTGCGACAGGCGATTTTATGGCAGGATCTCGATGGCCTGCTGGCGACCTTCGGCACGCAGCCGCTGCGCATTCTTGATGCCGGTGGCGGTGAAGGACAAACGGCAATTAAAATGGCGCAGCGCGGTCATCATGTAACGCTGTGCGATGTGTCGGCTGAGATGATCGTTCGCGCAAAAGCCGCCGCCGAGGAACAGGGTGTGAGCGGCAACATGCATTTTGTACAATGCGCGGTTCAGGACATCAGCCAGCATTTGGAAACCCCGGTTGATCTGATATTGTTTCACGCTGTGCTGGAATGGGTGGCCGAACCGGTCGCTGCGCTACAGATCTTATGGTCGGTATTGCGTGAAGGCGGGGCGTTATCGTTGATGTTCTTTAACGTCCACGGCCTGCTGATGCACAACATGGTGGTCGGGAACTTTGATTACGTGCAGCTCGGGATGCCGAAGAAGAAAAAGCGCACGCTGTCGCCTGATTACCCGCGCGATCCCGCCCTGGTATATCGCTGGCTGGAACAGATCGGCTGGCAGATCACCGGCAAAACGGGCGTGCGGGTGTTCCATGATTATCTGCGTGTAAAACAGATGCAACGCGACTGTTTTCCAGCGCTAGTCGAATTAGAAACACGCTATTGCCGTCAGGAGCCTTATATCAATCTTGGCCGCTATATACACGTGACCGCGCTAAAGCCGCAGGTGCAAGGATAAACGATGAGTGAATTTTCTCAGACAGTCCCCGAACTGGTCGCCTGGGCGAGGAAGAATGATTTTTCCATTTCGCTGCCGGTGGACAGGCTTTCATTTCTGCTGGCCGTGGCCACGCTGAATGGCGAACGCCTCGACGGGGAAATGAGCGAAGGGGAACTGGTAGACGCGTTCCGCCACGTCAGTGATGCGTTTGAGCAAACCAGCGAAACCATCAGCGTGCGCGCAAACAACGCGATCAACGACATGGTGCGTCAACGTCTGCTGAACCGCTTTACCAGCGAACAGGCTGAAGGCAATGCCATTTACCGCCTGACGCCGCTTGGCATGGGCATTACCGATTACTACATTCGCCAGCGCGAATTCTCCACGCTGCGCCTTTCCATGCAGCTGTCCATTGTGGCGGCAGAGCTGAAACGCGCCGCCGACGCCGCCGACGAAGGCGGGGATGAATTCCACTGGCACCGCAACGTCTTTGCGCCGCTGAAATACTCTGTGGCGGAGATTTTTGACAGTATCGATCTCACCCAGCGCATCATGGATGAGCAGCAGCAGCTGGTGAAAGACGATATTGCGCAGTTGCTGAACAAGGACTGGCGCGCAGCCATCTCCAGCTGTGAACTTTTGTTGTCAGAAACCTCAGGTACACTGCGCGAGTTACAGGATACGCTGGAAGCGGCGGGGGATAAGCTGCAGGCGAATTTATTGCAGATCCAGGACGCAACCGTCGGACGCAACGATCTGGAGTTTGTGGACCGCCTGGTGTTCGATCTGCAAAGCAAACTCGACCGCATTATCAGCTGGGGCCAGCAGGCCATTGACCTGTGGATCGGCTATGACCGCCACGTGCACAAATTTATTCGTACCGCTATCGATATGGATAAAAACCGCGTCTTTGCCCAGCGCCTGCGTCAGTCAGTGCAGACCTATTTCGACGATCCCTGGGCGCTGACCTATGCCAGTGCCGACCGTCTGTTAGATATGCGCGACGAAGAAATGACGCTGCGCGATGAAGAGGTTACCGGCGAACTGCCGCCGGATCTGGAGTTTGAAGAATTTAATGAAATCCGCGAGCAGCTCGCCGCGATGATTGAAGCACAGCTGGCGGTGTACAAGACCAGACAAGTGCCGCTCGATCTGGGCCTCGTGGTACGCGAGTATCTGTCGCAATACCCGCGCACGCGTCACTTCGACGTGGCGCGCATTGTGGTTGATCAGGCGGTGCGCCTCGGCGTAGCGCAGGGCGATTTCACCGGACTGCCACCAGAATGGCAGCCGATTAACGATTACGGAGCCAGGGTACAGGCGCATGTCATTGACAAATATTGAACAAGTGATGCCAGTGAAGCTGGCGCAGGCGTTGGCCAATCCGTTGTTTCCGGCGCTGGACAGCGCACTGCGCGCCGGTCGTCATATCGGTCTGGATGAGCTGGATAATCACGCCTTTTTGATGGATTTCCAGGAGTATCTGGAAGAGTTTTACGCCCGCTATAACGTGGAGCTGATCCGCGCACCGGAAGGCTTCTTCTACCTGCGCCCGCGCTCCACCACGCTTATTCCCCGCTCGGTGCTGTCAGAGCTGGACATGATGGTCGGCAAAATTCTCTGCTACCTCTATCTCAGCCCGGAGCGTCTGGCAAACGAAGGCATTTTCACCCAGCAGGAACTCTATGATGAGCTGCTGTCGCTGGCGGATGAAATGAAGCTGCTGAAACTGGTGAACAACCGTTCCACCGGCTCAGACCTTGACCGACAGAAATTGCAGGAAAAAGTGCGCTCTTCGTTAAACCGTCTGCGTCGTCTCGGCATGATCTGGTTTATGGGCAACGACAACAGCAAATTCCGCATTAACGAATCGGTGTTCCGCTTTGGGGCGGACGTGCGCAGCGGCGACGATCCGCGTGAAGCGCAGCGTCGCTTAATTCGTGATGGCGAAGCCATGCAGATTGAAAATAACCTGCAGCTCAATGACGAGCAGGAAGAAACTCTGCCGGACGGTGGGGAGGAAGAATAATGATCGACCGCGGAAAATTTCGCTCACTCACGCTGATTAACTGGAACGGCTTTTTTGCCCGCACCTTTGACCTTGATGAACTGGTCACCACGCTGTCAGGCGGCAACGGTGCTGGTAAATCCACCACTATGGCGGCGTTCGTCACGGCGCTGATCCCGGATCTGACGCTGCTGCATTTCCGTAACACTACCGAGGCGGGGGCCACCAGCGGCTCACGCGATAAAGGTCTGCACGGCAAACTGAAAGCGGGCGTCTGTTATTCGGTGCTCGACGTCATCAACTCGCGCCATCAGCGCGTGGTGGTGGGCGTGCGTCTGCAACAGGTCGCCGGACGCGATCGCAAAGTGGATATCAAGCCGTTCGCCATTCAGGGGCTGCCAGCCGATATTCTGCCGACGCAGCTGCTGACCGAAACGCTGAACGATCGCCAGGCGCGCGTGCTGTCGCTGGCCGAGCTGAAAGACAAACTCGACACCCTGGAAGGGGTGCAGTTCAAGCAGTTTAACTCTATCACCGACTATCACTCGTTGATGTTCGATCTGGGCATCGTCGCCCGTCGCCTGCGCTCGGCCTCCGACCGTAGCAAATTCTACCGTCTGATCGAGGCCTCGCTGTACGGCGGGATCTCCAGTGCCATTACCCGCTCTCTGCGCGACTACCTGCTGCCGGAGAACGGCGGCGTGCGTAAGGCGTTCCAGGATATGGAAGCCGCGCTGCGTGAAAACCGCATGACGCTGGAAGCGATCCGTGTCACCCAGTCGGACAGGGATCTGTTCAAACACCTGATCTCGGAAGCCACCAACTATGTGGCCTCGGACTACATGCGCCACGCCAACGAGCGCCGCGTGCATCTCGACCAGGCGCTGGCCTACCGTCGCGAACTCTTTACCTCCCGGCAGCAGCTGTCAGCGGAGCAGTACAAGCACGTTGATATGGCGCGCGAGTTGCAGGAGCACACCGGTGCTGAGGGCGATCTGGAAGCTGAATATCAGGCCGCCAGCGATCACCTGAACCTGGTGCAAACCGCGCTGCGTCAGCAGGAAAAAATCGAGCGCTATGAAGCGGATCTTGAAGAGCTGCAGATCCGTCTCGAAGAACAAAACGAAGTGGTGGCGGAAGCCGCCGATCAGCAGGAAGAAAACGAAGCCCGCGCTGAAGCCGCCGAGCTGGAAGTGGATGAGCTGAAAAGCCAGCTGGCGAACTACCAGCAGGCGCTGGATGTGCAGCAAACGCGCGCCATTCAGTACAACCAGGCGTTACAGGCCCTGCAGCGCGCCCGCGAGCTGTGCCATCTGCCGGATCTCACCGCTGAGAGCGCCGACGAATGGCTGGAAACCTTCCAGGCTAAAGAGCAGGAAGCGACCGAAAAATTGCTGTCTCTCGATCAGAAAATGAGCGTCGCGCAAACCGCGCACAGTCAGTTTGAACAGGCTTACCAGCTGGTCGCTGCGATCAACGGCCCGCTGTCCCGTAACGAGGCCTGGAGCGTGGCGCGTGAATTACTGCGCGACGGCGTGAACCAGCGCCATCTGGCGGAGCAGGTGCAGCCGCTGCGTATGCGTCTGAACGAGCTGGAGCAGCGTCTGCGCGAACAGCAGGACGCCGAGCGTTTGCTGGCAGAATTCTGTAAACGCCACGGTAAAAATATTGATGCCGACGGCCTCGAAGCCCTGCATCAGCAACTGGAAGCGCAAATCGCTTCGCTGTCCGACACCGTAGCGAATGCCGGTGAACAGCGCATGGCGCTGCGTCAGGAACTGGAACAGTTACAGTCCCGCGTGCAGGTGCTGATGAAGCGCGCCCCGATCTGGCTGGCGGCGCAGAACAGCCTTGCGCAGCTGTGTGAGCAGACCGGCGAAGAGTTTGAAAGCAGCCAGGACGTCACTGAGTATCTGCAACAGTTGCTGGAACGCGAGCGCGAAGCCATCGTCGAGCGCGATGAAGTTGGCGCACGCAAACAGGCTGTTGACGACGAAATCGAGCGATTAAGTCAGCCGGGCGGCTCCGAAGATCCGCGCCTTAACGCGCTGGCGGAGCGTTTCGGCGGCGTATTGCTGTCGGAAATCTATGACGATGTCAGCCTCGAAGACGCGCCTTACTATTCTGCGCTCTACGGGCCGTCACGCCACGCGATCGTGGTACCGGATCTGTCGCTGATCACCGAACAGCTGGAGGGACTGGACGATTGCCCGGAAGATCTCTATCTGATCGAAGGGGATCCGCAGTCCTTTGACGACAGCGTGTTCGGCGTGGACGAGCTGGAAAAAGCGGTGATTGTGAAAGTCGCCGATCGCCAGTGGCGATACTCGCGCTTCCCGTCGCTGCCGCTGTTTGGCCGCGCAGCGCGTGAGAATCGCATTGAAAGCCTGCATGCCGAGCGCGAGAACCTCTCTGAACGTTTCGCGACCCTGTCGTTTGACGTGCAGAAAACTCAGCGCCTGCATCAGGCATTCAGCCGCTTTATCGGCGGTCATATCGGTGTGGCGTTCGAAAACGATCCCGAAGCAGAGATCCGCCAGCTGACCAGTCGGCGCGGTGAACTGGAACGCGCCATCAGCGCGCATGAGAATGACAACCAGCAAAGCCGCATGCAGTTTGAGCAGGCGAAAGAGGGCGTCGCCGCCCTGAACCGTCTGTTGCCGCGCATCAGCCTGCTGGAAGATGACACCCTCGCCGATCGCGTGGACGAGATCCGCGAACGTCTCGACGAGGCCGAGGAAGCGGCGCGCTTTATTCAGCAGTTCGGCAATCAGCTGGCGAAGCTGGAGCCGATGGTATCGGTGCTGCAAAGCGATCCAGAACAGTATGAACAGCTGAAAGAAGATTACGCGTACTCCCAGCAAGTACAGCGCGATGCTCGTCAGCAGGCGTTTGCGCTGATCGAAGTGGTACAGCGCCGCGCGCACTTTAGCTACAGCGATTCGGCGCAGATGCTTGACGGTAACAGCGATCTCAATGAGAAGCTGCGTAAGCGTCTGGAGCAGGCGGAAGCCGAGAGAACCCGTGCACGTGAAGCGCTGCGCAGCCATGCCGCGCAGTTGAGCCAGTACAGCCAGGTACAGGCATCGCTGAAAAGTTCTTACGACACCAAAAAAGAGCTGCTCAACGATCTGCTTAAAGAATTGCAGGATATCGGCGTGCGTGCCGACAGCGGTGCCGAAGAGCGCGCGCGCATTCGACGCGATGAACTGCATGCCCGCCTGTCCGGCAACCGCTCACGCCGCAACCAGCTGGAAAAAGCCCTGACCTTGTGTCAGGCAGAGATGGACACCCTGACGCGCAGCCTCAAACGCCTTGAGCGCGATTATCATGAGATGCGCGAGCAGGTCGTGATGTCGAAGGCAGGCTGGTGCGCGGTGATGCGCATGGTGAAAGACAATGGCGTCGAACGCCGTCTGCACCGCCGTGAACTGGCGTATCTCAGCGCCGATGAGCTGCGTTCGATGTCGGATAAAGCTCTGGGTGCGCTGCGTCTGGCGGTCGCCGATAACGAACACCTGCGCGACGTGCTGCGGCTGTCGGAAGATCCAAAACGTCCGGAGCGCAAAATTCAGTTCTTCGTGGCGGTGTATCAGCATCTGCGCGAGCGTATCCGTCAGGATATTATTCGTACCGACGATCCGGTCGAGGCCATCGAACAGATGGAAATCGAACTCAGTCGTCTTACGGAGGAGCTGACTTCCCGCGAGCAGAAGCTGGCGATCAGCTCCCGCAGCGCGGCAAACATCATCCGCAAAACTATTCAGCGTGAGCAGAACCGTATTCGTCAGCTTAACCAGGGCCTGCAAAGCGTCTCCTTTGGTCAGGTGAACAGCGTGCGTCTTAACGTTAACGTGCGTGAAACTCATGCCACCTTGCTGAATGTTCTCTCGGAGCAGCACGAACAGCATCAGGATCTGTTTAACAGCAACCGCCTGACCTTCTCGGAAGCGCTGGCGAAACTGTATCAGCGCCTGAATCCGCAGATCGACATGGGCCAGCGTACGCCGCAGACTATCGGTGAAGAGTTGCTGGACTACCGCAACTATCTGGAGATGGAAGTGGAAGTGAACCGTGGCTCCGACGGCTGGCTGCGCGCAGAATCGGGCGCCCTGTCCACCGGGGAGGCGATCGGTACGGGGATGTCCATTCTGGTGATGGTGGTGCAGAGCTGGGAAGACGAAGCGCGGCGTCTGCGCGGTAAAGATATTTCGCCATGCCGTCTGCTGTTCCTTGATGAAGCGGCCCGTCTTGATGCCCGCTCCATCGCCACGCTGTTTGAACTTTGTGAACGCCTGGAGATGCAGCTGATCATCGCGGCACCGGAAAATATCAGTCCGGAAAAAGGCACCACCTACAAACTGGTGCGTAAAGTGTTCAATAATCAGGAGCATGTGCACGTGGTGGGTCTGCGTGGGTTCGCGCCGCAGCTACCGGAGCCGTTGCCCGGTACGGCGGATGCCAGCGCATCCTGATCGTCTCAGACCAAAAGGGTGGCATCAGCCACCCTTTTTCTTTTACCGAAACCCGCCTCTTCGGCGTCATTTTCTTTAAACTTCTTTACATTAGCCTGAGCAAATGTATTTTTAGCTTTATATACTCAATATAAGCGTGACGCGTTAACGTTGTCGCAACAATTACATAAACAGGGGGCAAGGGATGTTGCTTAGTAAAATGAAGGGTAGGCGGATGTCCGCACTGAGTTTGTGCCTGGCATTCGCATTCGCTCCGCTGTTTAACGCCATGGCCGATGAGCCAGAAGTGATCCCTGCCGACAGTTCGGCAACTACCGGTGAACAGCCAACGGCGCTGTTACAGCCGCAGGAGCAGGCACGCGCCACGGCGGTCATGGCGGGACTGGTGACGCTGCCGGATAATGCGCTGGCCAGCACGCGTAGTGCACTGGAGGCTGAACTCCCGTCGGGTTACAAACCGGTGTATATGAATCAGCTGGTGGCGCTGTACGCGGCGCGCGAGCAGAAACCCATGTGGGAAAACCGTGATGCGGTAAAAGCCTTCCAGCAGCAGCTGGCAGAGGTGGCGATCGCCGGTTTCCAGCCGCAGTTTACCGCCTGGGTAGAATTACTGACCGATCCGGACGTCTCTGGCATGGCGCGTGATGTAGTGCTGTCGGATGCCATGATGGGCTACCTGCAGTTTATCGCCGGTATTCCGGTGAAGGGCAACAGCTGGTTATACAGCGCTAAACCTTATGCGCTGGCGACGCCGCCGCTGTCCGTCATTAACCAGTGGCAGCTGGCGCTGGATAAGGGCGATCTGCCGACCTTTATCACCCAGCTTGCACCGCAACATGAGCAGTACGCCGCCATGCACAGCGCCCTGCTGGCGCTGGTGGCGGATTCACAGCCGTGGCCGCAGCTCAGCTCGTCAGGCAAGCTGAATCCCGGCCAGTGGAGCAATGACGTGCCGGCGCTGCGGGAAATCCTCAGCCGTTCCGGCATGCTCGATGACGGCCCGAAAATTGCGCTGCCAGGTGACAGCAACGACAACGGGACGGTTGTCAGCCCGTCGGCGGCGAATGTCGAGGAGACCGCCGCAAAACCGGTCCCGGTGCAGAACGCGAAGAAGAAGCGCGTGGCAGCGGTACGCAGCGCCTACAGTAAAGATCTGGTGGAAGGGGTGAAGCGCTTCCAGGCTTCCCACGGACTGGGGGCTGACGGCGTGATTGGCCAGTCAACCCGTGACGCCCTGAACATCACACCTGCCCAGCGAGCGGGCATACTGGCGCTCAATATTCAGCGTCTGCGCCTGCTGCCTGAGAAGCTCTCTACCGGCATTATGGTGAACATTCCGGCTTATTCGCTGGTGTATTACCAGCAGGGCAATCAGGTACTGTCGTCGCGGGTGATCGTCGGTCGTCCGGATCGCAAAACGCCGATGATGAGCAGTGCGCTTAATAACGTGGTGGTTAACCCGCCGTGGAACGTCCCGCCGACGCTGGCGCGTAATGATATTCTGCCGAAGGTGTGGAACGATCCGGGGTATCTCGAGCGTCATAACTATACCGTGCTGCGCGGCTGGAACAGCAAAGAGACTATCGATCCGTGGCAGGTCGACTGGGGCACTATTACGCCGTCCAATCTGCCGTTCCGTTTCCAGCAGGCACCGGGCGCACACAACTCGCTGGGACGCTATAAATTTAATATGCCCAGTTCAGATGCCATCTATCTGCACGATACGCCGAATCATAACCTTTTCCAGAAAAACGCCCGTGCGCTGAGTTCCGGATGCGTGAGGGTCAATAAGGCTTCTGAACTGGCGAACATGCTGTTGCAGGATGCAGGCTGGAATGATACGCGGATTTCTGATGCGCTGCGTCAGGGCGACACGCGTTATGTGAACATTCGCCAGACTATTCCGGTGAACCTTTACTACCTTACCGCCTTTGTCGATGCCGATGGTCGCACCCAGTATCGTACAGATATTTACAATTATGATCTCACCGCGCGATCAAGCGCACAAATCTTGCCAAAAGCAGAACAATTAATCAGGTAAATGAAGTAGTTCAGACAATTCTGGAGTCGTAATTTCCGGCACTTACGGGTAAACGGACAGAAATGCCCGTTTATTCGGCGGATTGCACTACCTTGACGCAGGCAGGGTTGCCCGGTAAGGTGCCTTTCGTGCGCCAGAAGTGCATAAATTACGCAACTCCTTACCTGTAGACCTGATTATCATGGATAAATTTGACGCTAATCGCCGCAAATTGCTGGCATTAGGTGGTGTAGCACTGGGTGCTGCCATCTTACCGATGCCTGCTTTTGCGACCCTTTCCACCCCACGCCCACGGATTTTGACGCTTAATAACCTGCACACCGGTGAGTCAATTAAGGCGGAGTTTTTTGATGGCCGGGGCTATATTCAGGATGAATTAGCTAAACTTAACCACTTTTTCCGCGACTATCGCGCCAATAAAGTGAAATCCATCGATCCTAAGCTGTTCGATCAGCTTTATCGTTTGCAGGGACTGCTTGGCACCCGTAAACCCGTGCAACTTATTTCGGGTTATCGCTCGCTGGATACCAATAATGAACTGCGCGCCCACAGCAGCGGTGTGGCGAAAAAGAGTTACCACACCAAAGGGCAGGCCATGGATTTTCATGTTGAAGGCATTGCATTAAGCAATATTCGCAAAGCGGCGTTATCTCTGCGCGCAGGTGGTGTAGGATATTACCCCAGCAGCAACTTTGTGCATATTGATACCGGGCCGGTCCGGCACTGGTAACGTAAAGCCTCAATAAACAGGAGCAGTATGAACTATCGTATTATTCCGGTTACCGCTTTTGCCCAGAACTGTTCGTTCATCTGGTGCGAAGAAACCCGGCAGGCAGCCGTGGTTGATCCCGGTGGTGACGCAGACAAAATCAAGCAGGTGGTGGACGCCAGCGGCATGACGCTGACGCAGATTTTACTGACCCACGGCCACCTTGATCATGTCGGTGCCGCCGCCGAACTGGCGCAACACTACGCTGTGCCGGTGATCGGCCCGGAAAAAGAAGATGAGTTCTGGCTGACGGGTTTACCCGCCCAGAGCCGGATGTTTGGCCTGGAAGAGTGTCAGCCTCTGACGCCCGATCGCTGGCTGACTGAAGGCGAGAGCGTCAGCGTGGGCAATATCACCCTTAAGGTGCTGCACTGCCCGGGACATACGCCAGGGCACATTGTGTTCTTTGACGATCGCGCTCGTCTGCTGATTTCAGGGGATGTGATTTTCAAAGGCGGCGTTGGGCGCAGCGATTTCCCGCGTGGTGATCATGCTACGCTGATTGACTCGATCAAGCGTAAGCTGCTGCCGTTAGGTGATGATGTCACCTTCCTGCCGGGGCATGGCCCGCTGTCTACGCTCGGTGAAGAGCGCCTGCACAATCCTTTCTTACAGGATGAGATGCCGGTCTGGTAATAAAAAAGGTCGCCGCGGCGACCTTTTTTAATGCTTAAGGATCTTACAGCACGGCGACGATGGCTTCGCACAGCGGCGCCATATTATCCGGCGTCATACCAGCAACGTTCACACGACCCGATGCCACCGCATACACGCCAAATTCTTCACGCAGACGCAGCACCTGGTCTTTGGTCAGTCCGCTGAAGGAGAACATGCCGTTCTGCTTGATGATGAAGCTGAAATCTTCCTGCGCGCCTTTTTCCTGCAGGGTATTCACAAACAGCAAACGCATACGCTGGATGCGCTGGCGCATATCCGTCAGCTCCTGCTCCCAGATGGCGCGCAGTGCGTCATTGCTAAGAATGGTCGCCACCACCGAGGCACCGTGTGCCGGCGGGTTAGAGTAGTTGGCGCGGATCACCGACTTCATCTGGCTGAACGCACGATCAACGGTCTCTGCATCCGCACACACCAGCGTACAGGCACCTACGCGCTCATTGTACAGACCGAAGTTTTTGGAGTAGGAGCTGGCAACGATCAGTTCCTGATGCAGTGCAGCAAAGGCGCGCAGACCTTCGGCGTCTTCTTCCAGTCCACGGGCAAAGCCCTGATAGGCGAAGTCAAACAGTGGCAGCCAGCCTTTTTGCGCTGACAGTTCAGCAAGCTGTTGCCACTGATCCAGTGTTGGATCGATACCGGTCGGGTTATGGCAGCAGCCATGGAACAGCACCACGTCACCCGCCTGGGCGTCGTTGAGGCTGGCCAGCAGCCCGTCGAAGTCGAGCTGGTGGCTAGCAGCGTCATAATACGCATATTCACGCACTTCCAGACCGGCGGAGTTAAAAACGCTCTTGTGGTTCGGCCAGCTTGGATTGCTCACCCAGACACGTTTTACATCCGTATTTTTCGCCAGAAAATCCGCTGCCACGCGAAGCGCACCGGTACCGCCAGGCGTTTGTGCCGTGCGGGCGCGTTTGTCGTTAATGATGGCATTGCCTTTGCCAAATAGCAGCTCCTGCGTGCAACGGCCAAACTCTGGAATACCGTCAATGCCGAGGTAATTTTTAGTCGTTTCATTTTCCAGCAGATACTGCTCAGCTTTTTTTACGCTGGTCAGCACCGGAGTCTTGCCGGTTTCATCTTTATAGACGCCGATCCCCAGATTAATTTTAGTAGGGCGTGCATCGACACGAAACAGATCGGCCAGGCCCAGAATTGGGTCGGCAGGGGCAGCGGTGATTTTCTCAAACATGACGAGGTTCCATTGTGGTGTCAAAAAGGAAAAGCCGTTATCAGGTTAACGGCTGAGAAGGGAAATGCCAACCGTTTGCGATAAAAAGAAATAGATCTGAGAAGTGAAGGGAATATTCAAATTTTGGGCATAAAAAAACAGGGCCGAAGCCCTGTTTAATAAGCATATAACGAGGTGTGTTACGACTTAGAACTGGTAAACCAGTCCCAGTACATAAGTGTCGTCGGTAGCCAGAGCAACATCACGGGTGTAATCGTTGTTATCCAGCAGGTTGAAGCGGTATGCGCCGTATACGTTCATGTTCTTGTTGAAGTAGTACCAGGTACCTGCTTCTACGTATTTAACCAGGTCAGCATCGCCACCGGTAAAGGTAGTACGGCTTGCCAGGTCTTTACCTTTGGACTGCACATAACCCAGGGACGGACGCAGGCCGAAGTCGAACTGGTACTGAACAACAGCTTCGAAGTTCTGCGTTTTATTAGCAAACTGATCGTCGTTTTCACGGGTCATGTTGCTGGATTCGCCGTACATCACTGCTGCGTAAACGTTGTTCGCATCATATTTCAGTGAGGTAGCCCAACCTTCAGCACGTTTACCTTTGCCATCCAGCTCTTGATCATTGGTACGGTCAGAGTTGGTGTAAGCTGCGGTTACGTTGAAGCCGTCCAGGAAGTCATAACCCAGAGAGTAGCTGCCGCCGTCGCCGTTCTGACGCTCAACACCGTGGCCATTTACGTTTTTACCCTGGTACTGCAGGCCCAGTGACAGACCATCAACCAGACCGAAGAAGTTAGTGTTACGGTAAGTCGCAACACCGGTAGTACGGCAGGTCATGAAGTTGTCGGTCTGGCAAAGGGTATCGCCGCCGTATTCAACCAGCATATCGGTAGAGGCCAGCGCATCGTAGAACACGCCATAGTTACGACCGTAGTCAAATGAACCGTAGTCACCTGCTTTCAGACCAGCAAAAGCCAGACGTGTTCTGGTGTCCTGAGAGCCTTCAGCTTTGCTGGCATTCAGGTTGTATTCCCACTGGCCATAACCAGTCAGCTGATCATTAACCTGAGTTTCGCCTTTGAAGCCAATACGCGCATAGGAATCATCACCGCTATTGCTGTCGCCACCTGCTTCATCCCAGATGTGTTTGCCGACAACTTTACCGTAGAAGTCCAGCTTGTTAGCATTTTTGTTATAGATTTCTGCAGCGTTAGCTGCACCGGCTACCAGCAGAGCAGGGATAACCACTGCCAGAATATTGCGCTTCATCATTATTTATTACCCTCATTAGGTTTTATGAACACCTGCCACTGCCGCCAATAAATTTCGTCAATAAATATTTACGGAACTATTGATGAGAGTTTGGTGTCTCTTTGTGTCTGAGAGGCATCTTTCCATTCATGTAATCGTTTCGCTAGCGCCAAAGTGCTACAAATGTCGTAAAGCAGTAACCAAAAGAAATAATGTGTAACATTGTGTGAATTTTTGGGAACTTTGTGAACCATATCTAATTTCCAGGGCATCCGCTGTTAAATTCGCCGTTTCCATTCCTATATATATGAATTGCTTATGTTTAATAGTGCTAATGGCAATTCTTATTCAAGAATCATTCTTATCTCTCTTTTTCCTATAGTTGGGTTTAGCCATCCGGATTGCCGGGCGAAATTTATCCACTTGTGCTAAAGCTTCAGAAAAAACTAATCCGCAATAAAATGAGGGCTTATTTTTTGTACAGAAGTGTTTCGTCGAAACAGGTGGTAACAGAGCGACAGGAAGGCGGGGTTGAATGTTGAAGATAATCACACATTGTTAACAAAAGTTGACAATGTTAAATAAAAGAAGGGCCAGTAAAAACTGGCCCTGAGAAAATTAAGGATACTTAGAAGCTGGCGTTACGCGGTGTGCGTGGGAATGGGATCACATCACGCACGTTCTGTACGCCCGTCACGTAGGCGATCAGGCGCTCAAAACCGAGGCCGAAACCGGCATGAGGGACGGTGCCGTAACGGCGCAGATCGCGATACCAGCCATAGTCTTCTTTATTAAGACCCATTTCAGCCATACGCGCGTCCAGCACGTCCAGACGCTCTTCACGCTGCGAGCCACCGATGATCTCACCAATGCCCGGTGCCAGTACGTCCATGGCGGCAACGGTCTTGCCATCGTCGTTAAGACGCATGTAAAACGCCTTGATGTCTTTCGGGTAGTTCTTCACCACGACAGGCGCTTTGAAGTGTTTCTCGGCCAGGTAACGTTCGTGTTCGGAGGAGAGATCCACGCCCCAGTACACCGGGTTTTCGAATTTCTCACCGCAGGTTTCCAGAATACGCACCGCATCGGTGTAATCCACCTGAGCGAAGTCCGCAGAGATGAAACGTTCCAGACGTTCAATGGCGTCTTTGTCCACGCGCTCGGCGAAGAATTTCATGTCATCCATACGCTCGTCCAGCACGGCTTTAAAGACGTATTTCAGCATCGCTTCTGCCAGCGCGGCGTTATCATCCAGATCGTTAAAGGCCACTTCCGGCTCCAGCATCCAGAACTCGGCCAGATGGCGCGTGGTATTGGAGTTTTCAGCGCGGAAAGTCGGGCCGAAGGTATAGACCTTCGACAGGGCGCAGGCGTAGGTTTCCGCGTTGAGCTGGCCGGAAACGGTCAGGAAAGCTTCTTTACCAAAGAAGTCTTTATCGAAGTCGATTTTGCCCTGGTCGTTGCGCGGCAGGTTTTCCAGATCCAGCGTGGAGACACGGAACATTTCACCGGCACCTTCGGTATCGGAGGCGGTGATCAGTGGCGTGGAAACCCAGAAGAAGCCCTGCTCATGGAAGAAGCGGTGCAGCGCCTGTGCCAGGGTATGACGCACACGGGCAACCGCGCCAATCAGGTTGGTACGCGGACGCATATGCGCCACTTCACGCAGATACTCGATGCTGTGGCGTTTTGCCGCCATCGGATAGGTTTCCGGATCTTCAACCCAACCGGTCACTTCCACCTGGGTGGCCTGAATTTCAAAGCTTTGGCCCTGGCCCGGTGATGCCACTACCGTGCCGGTGACGATGACGGAACAGCCGGTGGTTAAATGCAGCACCTCGTCATTGTAATTGGGCAGAGAATTATTAATAACGGCCTGTACAGGATCAAAGCAGGAACCGTCATAGACGGCCAGGAAGGAGATGCCAGCTTTTGAATCTCGGCGGGTACGTACCCATCCGCGCACGGTGACCTGCTGGTCAACGGCTACACGGCCCTGGAGTACGTCGGCTACAGGCGCAACGCTCATAATATTCTCTCTGTTAATTGTCTGGAAAAAATAGTCATTTATCCACCCAAAGGGGGGATACCTATGTTACCTGGCATGCGCCATCAGACAAGCAGAATTCGCAGCAACCGGCGAAGAATTAATAAATAAATAAGAAGAAGGGAGCCATTAAGGCTCCCTTTTGCGATTAACTGGCTTTTTTTACCAGCGGTAAATCGAAGGCTTCACGTAAGGCACGGACAAAGGCTTTATCGTGACAGATAGTTTTTCCCGGACTGTCCGAGAGTTTGGCCACCGGCTTGCCGTTACATTCCACCAGTTTGATCACGATATTTAGCGGCTTCACTTGCGGAATATTGCAGGTCAGGCGCGTACCGATGCCGAAGCCTAAATTCACCCGTGAAGAGAAGTGGCGATAGAGATCGACCGCTTTCTTTAAATCGAGATTATCGGAGAACACCAGCACTTTACTGTGCGGATCGATACCGAGCTTTTGATAGTGGGCAATGGCTTTTTCGCCCCATTCCACCGGATCGCCGGAATCGTGGCGCAGACCCTGATAACGGGTGGCGAATTCCGGGCCGAAGTCGCGCAAGAAGGCGTCCATGGTAATGCAGTCAGTCAGCGCGATGCCCAGTTGATCAGGGTATTCATCAAGCCAGGCGGCAAGGGCTGCGCGTTGGCTGGTGGCCAGATCCGGGCTAATCTGCTGATGCGCCTGGAACCATTCGTGCGCCTGGGTGCCCATCGGCGTCAGCGACAGACGGCGCGCCAGATCGTAGTTGCTGGTGCCGGTAAACCACGGCTCTTGCGTCAGACGCTCAACGATAGCCTGCTGCACCTCGCGGGAAAAACGACGACGGGTGCCGAAATCCATCAGCCGGAAACGCGACAGATCCAGATCGGCGGTCAGGTCGGCGAACTCCACCAGCTTCTCTTCGAGCATCGCCAGCGCCTGCGGTACGCCGGCTTCCGGAGAACGGTAGCTGTGCACCAGCTCGCTGATCACCGCCAGCAGCGGCACTTCCCACATGATCACTTCGCGCCACGGGCCGCTCAGGCGAATATTGAGCTTGCCGTTTTCGCTGGTGATATCCACTTGCTGCGGATCGTAACGGAAATCGCGCAACCAGGTGAGGTAGTCCGCTTTAAAGAAAGGCAGGCCGGAGAGCCACTGGAATTCATCCTCCTGCAGGCGCAAATGCTGCATCGCATTGACCTGCTCGCGGATACGATCGGCATAGATGCCCAGCAGATCGTCACCACGGCAGCGGAATTCGGCTACCACCTGCACATCGGCATAACGGTGGAAAACAGCCTGTTGCATGTGCAGCTTGTACGCATCGGTATCAAGCAGCGTATGCAGGATCGGGGAAGCATATAGTGTCATGGCGTGCCGTAGCATCCTCTCACAGGAGCGTTTAGTACATTAAACAACAGGGGAGAATCGCTGGAGTATACCCTGTTTATCAATTTATTGAACCCCGATCACAACATAAGCTGCTTTTTGAGGCGAGGGCATTTCGTGCCACTGTTATAAAAATGTAGCAAACAGGGCTTTTCTGCCTGAAAAGATGAAGATTCTGCGTGGCGCGTTCTGAACAACAGGAATAGACTGGAGTCGATACCATACTAAAAGATGCTAAAGGTTTTTTATGACACAACAGCCACAAGCCAAATACCGCCACGATTACCGTGCGCCGGACTACCTGATTAGCGATATTGACTTGACCTTTGACCTGGATGCCGCCAAAACCGTTGTTACCGCCGTAAGCCGCGTGTCACGACAGGCCGCATCTGATGCACCTTTGCGTCTTAATGGTGAAGATTTAACCCTGGTCTCGTTACATATCAATGATGCGCCCTGGACTGACTATCAGATCGAAGACAATTATCTGGTGATTTCCGCGCTCCCGGACCACTTTACCCTGCGCATCGTTAACGAGATCAGCCCGGCGACCAACACGGCGCTGGAAGGCCTTTACCAGTCAGGCGAAGCGCTCTGTACCCAGTGTGAAGCGGAAGGTTTCCGTCATATCACCTGGTATCTGGATCGCCCGGACGTGCTGGCGCGTTTTACCACCAAAATTATTGCCGATAAAACTACCTATCCGTACCTGCTCTCCAACGGGAACCGTGTGGGCGAGGGCGATCTTGAAAATGGTCGTCACTGGGTGCAGTGGCAGGATCCGTTCCCGAAACCGTGCTATTTGTTTGCGCTGGTGGCAGGCGACTTCGACGTGCTGCGCGATACCTTTACCACGCGCTCTGGCCGTGAAGTCGCGCTGGAGCTGTTCGTCGACCGCGGCAACCTTGACCGCGCCCCCTGGGCGATGACCTCGCTGCAAAACTCCATGAAGTGGGACGAAACGCGCTTCGGTCTGGAATACGACCTCGACATCTATATGATCGTCGCCGTGGACTTCTTTAATATGGGCGCGATGGAGAACAAAGGCCTTAACGTCTTTAACTCCAAATACGTGCTGGCGCGTACGGATACCGCCACCGATAAAGATTATCTCGATATTGAACGCGTCATCGGCCACGAATATTTCCATAACTGGACCGGTAACCGCGTGACCTGCCGCGACTGGTTCCAGCTCAGTCTGAAAGAGGGGCTGACAGTATTCCGCGATCAGGAGTTCAGTTCCGATTTAGGCTCCCGCGCCGTTAACCGCATCAGCAACGTGCGCACCATGCGCGGCATGCAGTTCGCGGAAGACGCCAGCCCAATGGCGCATCCGATCCGCCCGGATAAAGTCATCGAGATGAACAACTTCTACACCCTGACGGTGTATGAAAAAGGGGCGGAAGTGATCCGTATGCTGCACACGCTGCTGGGAGAAGAAAACTTCCAGAAAGGCATGCAGCTTTACTTTGAGCGCCACGACGGCAGCGCCGCCACCTGTGATGACTTTGTGCAGGCGATGGAAGACGCGTCCAATGTCGATCTGTCGCATTTCCGCCGCTGGTACAGCCAGTCCGGTACGCCGATTGTCAGCGTACGCGACGACTACAACCCGGAAACCGAGCAGTACACCCTGACCATCAGCCAGCGCACGCCTCCGACCGCAGAACAGGAAGAAAAGCTGCCGCTGCATATTCCGTTTGATATTGAACTCTATGACAACGACGGTCATGTCATCCCGCTGCAAAAAGACGGTCATGCCGTGCATCACGTGCTTAACGTCACCCAGGCCGAGCAGACTTTTGTCTTCGATAATGTCTACTTCCAGCCGGTACCGTCGCTGCTGCGTGAATTCTCCGCGCCGGTCAAACTGGAATATAAGTGGAGCGATCAGCAACTGACGTTCCTGATGCGTCATGCGCGTAATGATTTCTCCCGTTGGGACGCCGCGCAAAGCCTGCTGGCAACGTACATCCGCCTCAACGTGGCACGCCAGCAGCAGGGACAGCCGCTCTCCTTACCGCTGCATGTTGCCGATGCCTTCCGTGCGATCCTGCTCGATGAGCAGATCGACCCGGCGCTGGCGGCAGAGATCCTGACGCTGCCTTCGGCCAGTGAAGTGGCTGAACTGTTCGATATCATCGATCCGGTGGCGATCGCTGCGGTGCGCGAAGCCCTGACCCGCACGCTGGCCACAGAGCTGGCGGACGAGTGCCTGGCCGTTTATAACGCCAATAAACTCGACGCCTACCGCGTGGAACATGCCGACATTGGCAAGCGCACCCTGCGTAACACCTGCCTGCGTTATCTGGCGTTTGGCGATGCGCAACTGGGCGACCGTCTGGTGAGCGAGCAGTATCACAACGCCGATAATATGACTGACGTACTGGCCGCGCTCTCTGCTGCCGTCGCAGCCCAGTTGCCGTGCCGCGATGCGCTGATGCAGGCGTATGATGACAAATGGCATCAGGATGGGCTGGTGATGGACAAGTGGTTTATTTTGCAGGCCACCAGTCCCGCCGCCAACGTGCTGGAAACCGTGCGCAGTCTGCTGAATCACCGCTCGTTTACGCTTTCCAACCCGAACCGCGTGCGGTCGCTGATCGGCGCATTCGCCAGCAGCAACCCGGCGGCATTCCATGCGGAAGACGGCAGCGGCTACCAGTTTATGGTGGAGATGCTCACCGAGCTGAACCGCCGTAACCCGCAGGTGGCGTCGCGTCTGATTGAGCCGCTGATCCGCCTGCGACGTTATGACGAAAGCCGTCAGGCGTTAATGCGTATTGCGCTGGAAAAACTGAAAGGGCTGGATAATCTGTCGGGCGATCTGTTCGAGAAGATTGAGAAAGCGCTGGCGTAATCTGCTGTTGTCACCCTCTCCGGGAGGAGAGGGTAAGGGTGAGGGGATAATCCTTCACCCTGTTTTTACTGCTCTTACCGGCGTATCGCCGCGTTTCATCACCCGATCCAGCACATCGGCTTCCAGTTCAGCCAGTCGCACCGAGCCCAGTCTGCGCGGACGTGCAATATCAACACTCAGATCCAGCCCGATTTTTCCGTCTTCAATCAGCAGAACGCGATCGGCCATCGCCACCGCCTCGCTGACATCATGGGTCACCAGCAATACCGTAAAGCCCTGGGATTGCCACAGCGATTCGATCAGCGCCTGCATCTCCAGCCGGGTCAGCGCATCCAGTGCGCCCAGCGGTTCATCCAGCAGCAACAAACCCGGTTTGTGAATTAACGCCCGCGCCAGCGCGACGCGCTGTTTTTGCCCGCCAGAGAGCGCTGCCGGCCACTCGGCCGCACGATCTTCAAGACCCACCGCGGCCAGCGACTGACGGGCTGCGTCACGCCAGTCGCCTTTCAGACCAAGACCGACATTATCGATCACCGATTTCCACGGCAGCAGACGGGCATCCTGGAACATCATGCGCGTATCGTCCTGAATCTGCGCCAGCGGCGTGGAGCCAGCGAGGATCTCCCCGCTTTGCGGTTTTTCCAGCCCGGCCAGCAAACGTAACAGGGTACTTTTGCCGCCGCCGCTGCGTCCGACCACCGCAACAAACTGCCCGGCCGGGATATGCAGATCCAGACCATTGAGGATGGTGTTCTGGCCGTAGCGTTTAGTGACGCCGTTGAGCACCAGCGGCGTACCGCGATTAAGGCGCGCAGTATTCATAGATCACTCCTTCACAGAATAGGCCGGGTTCCAGCGTAACCAGATGCGCTCCAGCAGTTGCGCGCTCAGATCCGCCAGTTTTCCCAGCACGGCATACAGAATGATGGCGACCACCACCACATCGGTCTGCAAAAACTCGCGGGCATTCATCGCCAGGTAACCAATACCGGCGTTTGCCGAAATGGTTTCGGCCACAATCAACGTCAGCCACATCAAGCCCAGCGCAAAGCGCACGCCGACCAGAATGGAGGGCAGGGCACCGGGCAGGATCACATGGACAAAGAGCGCGAACCCGGACAGGCCGTAACTGCGCGCCATCTCCACCAGACCGCGGTCAATATTGCGGATACCGTGCCAGGTGTTAATGTAAATCGGGAACAGCGTCCCGAGCGCGACAAGGAAAATTTTGGCGCTCTCGTCGATACCAAACCACAGGATCACCAGCGGGATCAGCGCCAGATGCGGCACATTGCGCAGCATCTGTACCGACGTATCCAGCAGCCGTTCTCCCCAGCGCGACAGGCCGCTGATCAATCCCAGCGTCAGGCCAATTGACCCGCCAATAGAGAAACCAATCAGCGCCCGCCACGAACTGATGGCCAAATGCTGCCACAGCTCACCGCTGGCGGAGAGCGACCAGAACGCCTCCACCACGCCCTCCGGCGAGGGCAGAATACGCGTCGAGAGCCAGCCAGTTGACGAGGCAATCTGCCAGATCACTACCACGCCTACCGGTAAAAACCAGGGTGCAGCGCGCAACAGCCATTGACGGGATGTGTCGGACATAGCGCCTCCTTAACTCTGGGACACGTTGCGCGGGATATAATCGTTTGCCACCGCTTCACCCTGCGCCTGTAACTGGCGTGGCTGCGGTACGGCGGGGATCGCGACGTCGAGATGCGGGAACAGCAACTCGCCCACTTTGTACGCTTCCTCAAGGTGCGGATAGCCGGAGAGGATAAAGCTGTCGATGCCCAGTGCCGCGTATTCATTGATGCGCGCTGCCACCGTCGGACCATCGCCCACCAGCGCAGTACCCGCCCCGCCACGCACCAGGCCGACGCCTGCCCACAGGTTCGGGCTGATCTCCAGATTTTCACGGCGGCCATTATGCAGCGCCGCCATACGCTGTTGCCCGACCGAATCCTGACGGGCAAATGCCGCCTGCGCGATGGCGATGGTGTCATCATCCAGATGGGAAATCAGCCGATCCGCGGCCTGCCACGCTTCTTCCGTCGTTTCCCGCACAATCACATGCAGACGGATCCCAAAACGGACGCTACGACCATGTGCCGCCGCTTTGGCGCGCACCTGCTCGATTTTCTCTTTCACCTGCTCCGGCGGTTCGCCCCAGGTGAGATAGAGATCAACCTGCTCAGCGGCCAGATCCTGCGCGACATCTGACGAGCCACCGAAGTAGAGCGGTGGACGCGGCTGTTGCACCGGCGGGAAGAACAGTTTTGCGCCACGCACATGGATGTGCTTGCCATTGAAGTCCACGGTATCGCCCTCCAGCAGACGCCGCCAGACGTGGGTAAATTCCGCAGAGGCTTCATAGCGTTCGGTGTGATCGAGGAACACGCCGTCAGCGGCCAGTTCCTGCGGATCGCTGCCGGTCACCAGGTTGAACAGCGCACGACCATTTGAAAGACGATCCAGGGTAGCCGCCTGACGTGCCGCCACGGTCGGGGAGGTCACGCTTGGACGCAGGGCGACCAGAAACTTCAGCCGCTGAGTCACCGGGATCAGCGATGCAGCCACCAGCCATGCATCTTCACAGGAGCGGCCCGTTGGGATCAGCACACCGCTAAAGCCGATGCGGTCAGCAGCCTGGGCGATCTGCTGCAAATAACCATGATCGACCGGTCGGGCTGCGTGTTCTGTGCCGAGATAGTGACCATCACCGTGGGTGGGTAAAAACCAGAACAGATTCAGGCTCATGATTTAGCTCCTTGAGTCGTGGCCGGATGCCAGATGCGGGTGCGGATGTCCACCTGCTTCGGGACGAGGCGGTTTTGATAAAAAAGATCGGCAGTCTGCTGTTGCAGCGCAGCCGTGGCGTCATTGACCGGCGAAATGCGCGTCGGCGGACGGTGGTCAAAATAGGTGGCGATCACCGGCTCAGGCAGCCCCATGGTTTTCGCCAGTAAACTGATGCTGGCCTCGCGCTGGCTAAGGGTTAACGCGTCTGCCTCGCTGAAGGTATCGAGCACGCCCTGAATAAACGCGCCATTTTTTTCAGCATAAGGACGGGCTGCCAGATAAAACGAACCGGTCTGCTTAAGATCGGTCCCGTCTTTCAGGACCCGTACGCCGCCCTGCAACAGAGCCGCTGAATAGTAGGGGTCCCAGATAGCCCAGGCATCGACATTACCCTGCGAGAAGGCAGCACGCGCATCCGCAGGCGTCAGATAGGTCGGCTGGATATCGGTGAATTTCAGTCCTGCCTGTTGCAGCGCGCGCAGCAACAGGTTGTGCGAACTGGAACCTTTCTGGAAGGCGACTTTATGGCCTTTCAGATCGGCGACGGTTTTGATCGGGCTGTTTTCCGGTACGAGGATCACTTCCGCTTTCGGCTTTGGCGGCTCGACACCGACATACAGCAGATCGGCTCCGGCAGCCTGGGCAAAAATAGGCGGAATATCACCGGTACTGCCTAAATCAATACTGCCGATATTCAGCGCTTCCAGCATCTGCGGGCCAGCGGGGAACTCTACCCAGGAAATTTTGGTGTCCGGGTAACGTTTTTCCAGCAGTTGATGATTTTTCGCCAGCACCATGCTGACGCTGCCTTTCTGATAGCCGATACGCAGGGCGTCCGGCGGCGTCTGCGCCGCCTGCGACCAGGCGGAAAGCGTTAACATGCCGCCAAGCGCCAGCCACTGGGCGCGGGATTTGAAAAGGTTAAACATGGACGACTCCTTGCGTGTCACTGATGAGCGGGGCTTTACGATCAAGGCGGTGCAGCGCCTGGGTGAAGGTCTCCAGCGCGCTATCAAGGCGGGCCTGCAGATGCGGACTGAAGGTCGCTTTATGCTGGTAATCGGCGATCTGGCTGTCATCAGCGAACACGCCCTGTAAAATTTCCTGGGCGCGCAGCGCGCTCAGCACTGGCTTCAGGGCGTAATCCACCGCCAGCATATGCGCGACGCTGCCACCGGTCGCCAGCGGCAACACCACTTTTCCTGCCAGTGCGCGCTCCGGCAGCAGATCCAGCAGCGTTTTTAACGCGCCGGAAAAGGAGGCTTTATAAATCGGCGTGGCGACAATCAACCCGTCGGCATCATTGAGCTGTTCGTTCAGTGCCAGCAGCGCCGGACTGTCAAAACGCGCATAGAGCAGATCTTCTGGCTCGAAGTTATGCAGGTGCCAGTGGCAGACTTCGATCCCCTGTTCGCTTAACCGTTCGCGGGTATATTCCAGCAGGGCGCTGGAGCGCGAAGGGAAACGTGGGCTTCCCGCTAATGTCACTACACGCATACTGACTCCTTATAACCAAATGTTTGCTTTTATCTAACATTGATAACAATTTGCCAGAGGGTTTTTATTCCACTAAATGATTTATCTGAGGAAGAATTGCCAAAAATTGGCATAAGAAGAGGGCAGAAGGTAAACGTTTGCTTTTTTGCGGGCTTTTTTGCCTCAGGTCAATTCCCTTTCCGGGCACTATCAAACATAATACGGCCCCGGTTTGCACACCGGGAATCCAGGAGAGTTCATGTACTACCCCTTCGTTCGTAAAGCCCTTTTTCAGCTCGATCCTGAGCGCGCTCATGAAGTGACCTTTCAGCAATTACGCCGGGTATCCGGTACGCCATTTGAAGCACTGGTGCGCCAGAATGTGCCGGTAAAACCCGTCACCTGCATGGGGCTGACCTTCAAGAACCCGCTTGGCCTGGCGGCGGGTCTTGATAAGAATGGTGAATGTATTGATGCGTTCGGCGCGATGGGATTTGGCGCAATTGAAATTGGCACCGTGACACCGCGACCACAACCGGGTAACGATAAACCGCGTATTTTCCGCCTCGTCGAAGCCGAGGGCTTAATCAACCGCATGGGCTTTAATAACCTCGGCGTGGATAACCTGGTGGAGAACGTAAAAAAAGCGCATTTCGATGGCGTGCTGGGTATTAATATCGGCAAGAATAAAGACACGCCGGTTGAGCAGGGGAAAGATGACTATCTGATTTGCATGGAAAAAGTCTATGCCTATGCTGGTTATATCGCGATCAATATTTCCTCGCCAAACACCCCTGGCCTGCGTTCGCTGCAATATGGCGAAGCGTTAGACGATCTGCTGCTGGCTATCAAAAATAAGCAGAGTGAACTGCAAAATATCCATCACAAATATGTTCCGGTGGCAGTAAAGATCGCCCCGGATCTGAGTGAAGAAGAATTGATCCAGGTGGCCGACAGTTTAGTTCGCCATAATATTGATGGTGTTATTGCCACCAATACTACGCTGGAACGATCGCTGGTGCAGGGGATGAAACATTGCGACGAAACGGGTGGCTTAAGCGGTCGCCCATTGCAATTAAAAAGCACAGAAATTATCCGCCGATTAGCCGTTGAGCTGAACGGGCGTTTGCCGATTATTGGCGTGGGCGGCATTGATTCGGTGATTGCCGCACGGGAAAAAATCGCTGCCGGTGCAACGCTGGTACAAATTTATTCGGGCTTTATTTTCAAAGGCCCACCGCTGATTAAAGAAATCGTCACCCATATTTGACGTTTCTCCCGCTAAATCACAACCAGGGCTTTATTTCCGGCCCTGGTTGTTTTATATTCCGTCGTTGTTGCTTATTTAAACATTGTGGTCTTTTATTATTTACACAATAAACGAAGCGGCAAAATGGATAAAAAAGCAACAGGACGCTTGCGGACGGGAGAGGAACATGCGAATTAAACCTGACGATAACTGGCGCTGGTATTTTGATGAAGAGCACGATCGTATGATGCTCGATCTGGCCAATGGCATGTTATTTCGCTCTCGCTTTCCCCGTCGCATGTTAACCCCCGATGCTTTCGCGCCGACCGGTTTTTGCGTGGAAGATGCCGCGCTCTATTTCTCCTTCGAAGAAAAATGCCGCTATCTGGATTTAAACCGTGAACAGCAGGCGGAGCTGGTGCTGAATGCGTTGGTAGCCATCCGTTTTCTGAAACCGCAAATGCCGAAAAGCTGGCACTTCTTAGCGCATAATGACCGTTGGGCACCGTTGCCGGGTGAAGCCGCCAGTGTCTGGCTGAGCGACACCGCAGAGCAGGTAAATCTGCTGGTGGTCGAACCGGGTGATAATGCCGCGCTCTGCTTGCTGGCGCAGCCGGGCGTGATGATTGCTGGCCGCACCATGCAGCTTGGCGATGCGATAAAAGTGATGAATGACAGGCTGAAACCGCAGCCGATGACCGCCAGTTTCAGCCTCGAGCAGGCCGTTTAGCTTTCCAGTTTTAGCGCCGTTTTGGGGATGCAGCTGCAACTCAGAATGGTGCCATCGTCACCGATCGCCGATTGTTTCAGCGCACTGACTTCCCCCTCGACTAAACGGATCCGGCAACAGCCGCAGATCCCCGCCCGACAGGAATAAGGTACGCGGATCCCCTGACTCTCCAGTTGCTCCAGTAACACCTGCTGATTATTGCCGGCAAATACCTGCCCCTGAAAGTCTATGCTCACGCCCGAGGGAGCGGCTTTATCCACCTTCAGCGTGGCGGCCACCTTGCCTGCGCCATAAACTTTTCCCGGCGCGCTGGCCAGCACCGTCAGTTCATCACCGACGCGGATCACGCCGCTGTTACGGGCGATCAGGTTCTGGCCGAAATCCACATCGCCGTTATCCTGCGCGGTACGGAAACCCTGTAACGTGGCGAGCGGTTCTCCCGACGGATGCTTTTGCCCGCGCTCCGGGCTGACGGTGGTGAATATGCAGCGGCTGCACGGTTTGACCACATCAAAAATCACGTCCCCGATGCGCACCACTTTCCAGGTATCTTCTTCCCAGGCAGCGACACCGCTGATCACCAGATTGGGCCGGAACTGCTCCATTTGCACGCTCGCCGGGCAGCGCTGCTGGAGATCCCGTAGCGAGGCTTCGTTGACCAGCAGATAGGGAAAGCCATCGGCAAAGGAGAGCGGCACGCTTTCAAAGCGTTTTACCCGACGCGTTGGTTGCGGGCCGACCCAGCGTAGCTGGACCTCGCGGGCGAAAAAACCGCTCAGCCACTGGTTTATCGCCACAGGCGCAACAAAAGCCGTAAAATGGTTGCCCCAGACTTCTGTGGGTTCAGGCTGCGCGTCGAAATCCGCAAATCGCACCAGTGCACTGCTGCCGTCGGGGGCGGTGAGGTGCAGACCATCGGGTAACAGGGCGGGCGTGAAGCGCACCATCGCGGGAAACTGACGGGCGGTAATGAAGGTGCCGTCGGGTTCAGTGACCATAAAAATGCGGTCGAACGCCAGTCCGCTGATGTCCGCCAGGGCATGCGTGAGGCCAGTGCCGCGCATTGATTTAACCGGGTGAATGAAAAGCCGCGATAAGGTTGCCACGCCATCCTCTTCAGAATATGGAAATAAGCGCTCAACTTTATGACATAGCGTTGAGATTAGCTATAATGCGCAACAATTTTCTAAGTGAATAAGTGACGATATGATTTCTCTGTTTGCCAGTACGGCCCGCGGGCTGGAAGAGCTGTTAAAAACTGAACTGGAAAGCCTGGGCGGGCAGAATGCCCAGGTGGTTCAGGGTGGTGTCCATTTTGAGGGGGATACCCGGCTCGTCTACCAGAGCCTGATGTGGAGTCGTCTGGCTTCGCGCATCATGATGCCGATGAGCGAGTGCAAGGTTTACAGCGACCTTGACCTCTACCTCGGGGTGCAGGCGATCGACTGGACGGAGATTTTCAGCCCTGGCGCCACCTTTGCCGTGCACTTTAGCGGGCTGAACGAGACCATTCGTAACAGCCAGTACGGTGCGCTGAAGGTTAAAGATGCCATCGTCGACAGCTTCACGCGTAAAAATATGGAACGTCCGAACGTCGATCGCGAAAAACCGGACCTGCGTATTAACGTCTGGCTGAATAAAGACACGGCGCATATTGCGCTGGATCTGAGTGGAGAAGGGCTGCACCAGCGCGGCTACCGTGACGGCACCGGCGTTGCGCCGATAAAAGAAAGCCTCGCCGCCGCTATTGTGATGCGCTCGGGCTGGCAGCCGGGTACGCCGTTGCTCGATCCGATGTGCGGTTCCGGTACGCTGCTGATTGAAGCGGCAATGTACGCCACCGATCGCGCGCCGGGCCTGCATCGCGGGCACTGGGGATTCAACGGCTGGGCGCAGCATGACGACGCCATCTGGAAAGAAGTGAAAGCCGAAGCGCAGGTGCGCGCCCGTAAAGGCCTCGCGGATTATGGCTCGCGTTTTTACGGCTCAGATAAGGACAGCCGCGTGATTGAACGCGCCCGCAGCAACGCCCGCCGTGCTGGCGTGGGCGAGCTGATCGCTTTTGACGTGAAAGACGTCGCGAAACTGACAAACCCGCTGCCGGAAGGTCCGACCGGGACGATCCTCAGCAACCCGCCTTACGGTGAACGTCTGGACAGCGAACCGGCGCTGATTGCGCTGCACAGCATGCTGGGCCGTATCATTAAAAGTCAGTTCGGCGGCTGGAACTTATCGTTGTTCAGCGCCTCGCCGGATCTGCTTAACTGCCTGCAACTGCGCGCCGATCGCCAGTTCAAAGCCAAAAACGGCCCGCTGGACTGCGTGCAGAAAAACTACGCGATTGCCGTGACCAGCGCCGATGCGCAGGGCAGTGGCAGCGCGTCGATGGCGGAAGATTACGCCAACCGCCTGCGTAAAAACGTCAAAAAACTGGAAAAATGGGCCCGTCAGGAAGGGATTGAATGCTATCGCCTGTATGACGCCGATTTGCCGGAGTACAACGTGGCAGTCGATCGCTACGCTGATTCCGTGGTGGTGCAGGAGTACGCGCCGCCGAAAACCGTGGATCCGCAGAAAGCCCGTCAGCGCCTGTTCGATATTATCTCGGCCACCATCGCGGTGCTGGGCATCGCCCCGAACAAGCTGGTGCTGAAAACCCGTGAACGACAGAAGGGCAAAAGCCAGTATCAGAAAATGAACGAGAAGGGCGATTTCATGCAGGTGAGCGAATATAACGCGCGTCTGTGGGTCAACCTGACCGATTATCTGGATACCGGCCTGTTCCTCGATCACCGTATCGCCCGTCGTATGCTCGGCCAGATGAGCAAGGGTAAAGACTTCCTTAACCTCTTTGCCTATACCGGCAGCGCCAGCGTCCACGCTGGTCTTGGCGGCGCGAAATCCACCACCACCGTGGACATGTCCCGCACTTATCTCGAGTGGGCCGAGCGCAACCTGCGCCTGAACAATTTAAGCGGTCGCGCGCACCGTCTGATTCAGGCCGATTGCCTGGCCTGGCTGCGCGATACCGATGAACAGTTTGATCTGATCTTCATCGATCCCCCGACATTCTCTAACTCAAAAAGAATGGAAGATGCTTTCGATGTGCAGCGCGATCACCTGCGCCTGATGAAAGATCTGAAACGTCTGCTGCGTCAAGGCGGCACCATTATGTTCTCGAACAACAAACGCGGTTTCCGTATGGATCACGACGGTCTGGCTGAGCTCGGACTGAAAGCACAAGAAATCACGCAAAAAACACAGTCGCAGGATTTCGCCCGCAACCGTCAGATCCACAATTGCTGGCTGATCACCTCAGCCTGAAAGGAAGAATAAATGTCATTAATTAGTATGCACGGTGCCTGGCTGTCGTTCAGCGATGCGCCGCTTCTGGATAACACCGAACTGCACATCGAAGACAACGAACGCGTGTGTCTGGTGGGGCGTAACGGCGCCGGTAAATCGACGCTGATGAAAATTCTCAACCGCGAACTGGGTCTGGACGATGGCCGTATTGTCTACGAACAAGATCTGGTCGTGGCGCGTCTGCAACAGGATCCGCCCCGCGATGTGGCGGGTAGCGTGTACGATTTCGTGGCGGAAGGCATCTCTGAGCAGGCGGAATATCTCAAAGCCTATCATGAGGTTTCTCATCTGGTGATGACCGATCCCAGCGAGAAAAACCTTAACGAGATGGCCCGTCTCCAGGATCTGCTGGATCACCACGGCCTGTGGCAGCTTGAAAATCGTATCAATGAAGTGCTGGAGCAGATTGGCCTGGAAGCCGACATGGCGCTGGCGTCACTGTCCGGTGGCTGGCTGCGTAAAGCGGCGCTGGGCCGTGCGTTGGTTAGCAACCCGCGCGTGCTGCTGCTGGACGAACCGACTAACCACCTCGACATTGAAACCATTGACTGGCTGGAAGGTTTCCTGAAAACCTTCAACGGCACCATTATCTTTATTTCCCACGACCGTTCGTTTATCCGCAATATGGCGACGCGCATTGTCGATCTGGATCGCGGCAAGCTGGTGACCTATCCGGGCAGCTACGATCAGTATCTGCTGGAGAAAGAAGAAGCGCTGCGCGTGGAAGAGTTACAGAACGCCGAATTTGACCGCAAACTGGCGCAGGAAGAAGTGTGGATCCGCCAGGGCATCAAAGCGCGTCGTACGCGTAATGAAGGCCGTGTGCGCGCCCTGAAAGCGATGCGTCGCGAGCGTGGCGAGCGCCGTGAAGTGATGGGCAGCGCGAAAATGCAGGTCGAAGAAGCCTCCCGCTCCGGCAAAATTGTCTTCGAAATGGAAAACGTTAACTACAGCGTTGACGGCAAAGTGCTGGTTAATGATTTTTCTGCGCAGGTTCAGCGTGGCGACAAGATCGCGCTTATCGGGCCGAACGGCTGCGGTAAAACCACCTTACTGAAGCTGATGCTCGGACAGCTGCAGGCTGACAGCGGTCGCGTACACTGCGGCACCAAATTAGAAGTGGCCTATTTTGACCAGCACCGCGCGGAACTCGATCCGGACAGAACGGTGATGGATAACCTTTCCGAAGGTAAACAGGAAGTGCTGGTGAACGGGAAACCGCGCCATGTGCTGGGTTATCTGCAGGACTTCCTGTTCCATCCGAAACGCGCCATGACGCCGGTGCGTGCGCTGTCCGGTGGGGAGCGTAACCGCCTGCTGCTGGCACGTCTGTTCCTCAAGCCCAGCAACCTGCTGATCCTCGATGAACCGACCAACGACCTGGATGTGGAAACCCTCGAACTGCTGGAAGAGCTTATCGACGGCTACCAGGGCACCGTAATGCTGGTCAGCCACGATCGTCAATTCGTGGATAATACCGTGACCGAATGCTGGATCTTTGAAGGCGAAGGCCGGATTGGTCGTTATGTCGGCGGTTATCAGGACGCCCGCGGCCAGCAAGCGGCGTCACTGTCGCATAAACAGTCAGTCGCGAAAAAAAATGCGGAAGTTGCTGCCCCAAAAGCAGAAACTGTTAAACGTGCCGCTAACAAACTAAGCTATAACCTGCAGCGCGAACTTGAGCAGCTCCCGCAGCGCCTTGAAACGCTGGAAGCGGAACTGAGCGCGCTTCAGGCCCAGGTGGCTGACGGGGCCTTTTTCAGCCAGCCTCATGACCATACGCAAAAAGTGCTTGCTGATATGGCACTGGCTGAACAGGCGCTGGAAGAAGCTTTTGAGCGTTGGGAATACCTTGAGGCCCTTAAAAACGGCGCGTAATTCAGGATAAAACGTATGTGCGATCACCACCATGCCACCCGGCACATTTTGTGTTCTCAGTGTGACTTGCTGGTGGCACTTCCCGCGCTGGAGGACGGTCATAAAGCGGACTGTCCTCGCTGCGGACATACGCTGACCACGAAGTGGGCTGAGCCACGCCAGCGTCCCACCGCCTATGCGCTGGTGGCGCTGTTTATGCTACTGTTATCCAATCTTTTCCCCTTTATCAATATGAAGGTTGCCGGTGTCACCAGTGAGGTGACGCTGCTGGAAATTCCGCGCGTCATGTTCTCGGAAGATTACGCCAGCCTTGGCACCTTTTTCCTGCTGTTTGTGCAGATGGTCCCGGCCTTTGGCCTGGTGACCATTTTGTTGCTGGTTAATCGTGTTTCACTCCCCTGGCGTGTACAGGCGTTTCTGGCGCGCATTTTCTTCCAGTTAAAATCCTGGGGCATGGCGGAAATTTTCCTCGCCGGGGTGCTGGTGAGCTTTGTAAAACTGATGGCCTACGGCGACATTGGCATTGGCAGCAGTTTTATTCCGTGGTGTCTGTTCTGTCTGCTGCAACTGCGTGCTTTTCAGTGCGTCGATCGGCGCTGGCTGTGGGACGATCTCGCCCATATACCGCCGGTAACACAGACGCTGACGCCTGGCGTCACCGGGCTTCGTCAGGGGCTACGCTCCTGTCCGTGCTGCACCGCGATATTGCCCGCCGATCTGCGTCAGTGTCCGCGCTGTCATACCCGCGGTTATGTACGCCGTAAAAACAGCCTGCAATGGACGATGGCGCTGCTCATTACCTCCATCATGCTCTACCTGCCTGCCAATATTCTGCCGATCATGATCACCGATCTGCTGGGAGACAGAATGCCGTCCACCATTCTGGCGGGGGTGATTTTGCTGTGGGGAGAGGGATCGTATCCGGTGGCGCTGGTGATCTTTATTGCCAGTATCATGGTGCCGACGCTGAAGATGATCGCCCTCGGCTGGCTGTGCTGGGATGCAAAAGGGTATGGCAGACGCGACGGTGAGCGAATGCATTTGATTTATGAAGTCGTGGAATTTGTCGGTCGCTGGTCAATGATTGACGTTTTTGTAATCGCTGTGCTGTCCGCGCTGGTGCGCATCGGCGGCCTTATGAACATTTACCCCGCAACAGGCGCGCTGATGTTTGCGCTGGTGGTCATCATGACAATGTTTGCGGCAATGACTTTCGATCCCCGTCTGTCCTGGGATCGCGAGCCAGAATCAAGCCATGAGGAATGATAAAAACATGGAGACGAAAAGTGGGGATGCGAAGGTGCAAAAGGTAAAGAGCTGGTCGCCGGTGTGGATTTTCCCCATCGTGACTGCGCTTATCGGTGCCTGGATCCTGTTTTATCACTACAGCCATCAGGGGCCGGTCGTTACGTTGATCACCGCCAATGCTGAGGGTATCGAGGCGGGTAAAACCACTATTAAAAGCCGCAGCATTAACGTTGGCGTGGTGGAATCAGCGACCCTGACAGACGATCTGAAGCGCGTGGAGATCAAGGCGCGCCTTAATTCGGATATGAGCAAACTGTTGCATGGCGACTCGGTATTCTGGGTGGTCAAACCGCAGGTTGGCCGTGAGGGGATCAGCGGGCTGGGCACATTGTTGTCCGGTGCTTACATTGAGCTGCAACCCGGTAAAAAAGGCGCGCAGCCGGAGAGCTATACGCTGCTGGATGCGCCGCCGCTGGCCCCGCCGGATGCGAAAGGCATCCGGGTGATCCTCGACAGTAAAAAAGCCGGGCAGCTCTCGCCAGGCGATCCGGTGCTGTTCCGCGGCTATCGCGTCGGCTCGGTAGAAACCAGCACCTTTGATTCGGAAAAGCGCACCATCAGCTATCAGCTGTTTATCAATGCGCCGAACGATCGTCTGGTGACCAGCAACGTGCGCTTCTGGAAAGACAGCGGCATTGCGGTGGATCTGACATCCGCCGGGATGCGGGTCGAGATGGGCTCGCTGACCACGCTGTTTGGCGGCGGCGTCAGCTTTGACGTGCCGGAGGGTATCGATCTGGGTACGCCGGTATCGGAAAAAACGGCCTTCACGCTGTTTGACGATCAGCGCAGTATTCAGGAATCGCTCTATACCGACCATATCGATTATTTGCTGTTCTTTAAAGATTCCATTCGTGGCCTGCAGGCAGGCGCGCCGGTGGAATTCCGCGGCATTCGTATTGGTACCGTCAGTAAAGTGCCCGCTATGATGCCAGGAATGGAGCAGGCGCTGGATAACGATTACCGCATTCCGGTACTGATCCGCATTGAGCCGGAACGGCTTGCCAGCCAGCTTGGCGAGATGCCGGATATGAAATCGCATATCAATGAGCTGCTGAAAAGCGGTCTGCGTGGCTCGCTGAAAACCGGGAATCTGGTGACCGGGGCGCTGTATATCGACATGGACTTCTATCCGAAAGCACCGCCAATAACCGGGATCCGTAAATATGCGGGTTATGAAATTATCCCGACCGTCAGCGGCGGTCTGGCGCAAATTCAGCAACGCCTGATGGATACGCTGGATAAGATTAACAATCTGCCGCTGAACCCGATGATCGAACAGGCGACGAATTCGCTTAATGAAACTCAGCGCACCATGCGCCGTCTGCAAACGACGCTGGATAACCTGAACAAGATCACCGCCAGCCAGTCTGCACAACAGCTGCCAGCCGATATGCAGAATACGCTGCGTGAGCTGAACCGTAGTATGCAGGGCTTCCAGCCAGGTTCGGCGGCCTATAACAAAATGGTGGCGGATATGCAGCGACTGGATCAGGTATTGCGTGAACTGCAACCGGTACTGAAAACGCTGAACACCAAGAGCAATGCGCTGGTATTTGAAGCGAAGGACAAAAAAGATCCTGAGCCTAAGAGGGCAAAACAATGAAATATGGAGTAGTCATCGCCGCGACGCTACTGCTGGCGGCCTGTAGCAGCAGCGTCGAGGAGACGAATTATTACCAGCTGCCCACGCCGCAACAGAACAGCGTGCAGCCCCAGAGCGGCCCGACCAGCCGCCTGCTGTGGGTGGAGCAGGTCTCGGTGCCGGATTATCTGGCGGGCAATGGCGTGGTCTATCAGACCAGCGAGGTAAAATACGCTATCGGCACGAAAAACCTGTGGGCCAGCCCGCTCGATCAGCAACTGCGCACTACGCTGGTGGCGAACCTCAGTCAGCAGTTGCCTGGCTGGGTGGTTGCCTCTACACCGCTCGGTACCGAGCAGGATACGCTGAACGTCTCGGTGACGGGGTTTCATGGACGCTATGATGGGCGGGTGATTGTCAGCGGCGAGTGGTTACTGAACCATCAGGGGCAGTTGATCAAACGGCCGTTCCATATCGAGATGACCCAGCAGCAGGATGGTTATGACGCGATGGTTAAAGTACTGGGGGACGCGTGGCGTCGCGAAGCGGTCGATATCGCGCGGGAACTTAACCGTCTGCCCTGATTGCAATTAATCCTAAAAGACCGCCGGTTTGCTCACGCACTGGCGGTTTTTTTATGCCTGATTTCCGGTGAATTATCTGTCCATCAGCACACTTTTTGTACAAATGAAGTTTCGCATACCTCACATTTATGACAATGGTATGAATTTTGTGCATTGACGATGCTGTGTATCCGCGTTACAAAAGAGACGTGATTGCGCATTTTGTAATCACTGTTTTCTTTTCCACCAGACTCAAAATATGAGGGAAACGAGGCATGAAGAGACAAAAACGAGATCGCCTGGAACGGGCTCATCAACGAGGGTATCAGGCCGGTATTGCCGGACGCTCAAAAGAACTATGTCCTTACCAGACGCTGAATCAGAGGTCATACTGGCTTGGAGGCTGGCGAGAAGCCATGGAGGTCAGGACAGTAATCGCCTGATTCTGTCTCTTTAATAAGAAACCTCCGCCTGGCGGAGGTTTCGCCTGTCAGGGCAATCAGAATGCAGACGTATCCTGGAACAGCCCAACTTTCAAATCGTTTGCCGTGTAGATAACACGACCATCAACCAGCACTTCACCATCCGCCAGGCCCATGATCAGACGACGGTTAACAATGCGCTTGAAGTGAATGCGGTAGGTGACTTTTTTCGCGGTCGGCAGAACCTGACCGGTGAATTTCACTTCACCCACGCCCAGCGCGCGGCCTTTGCCTTCGCCGCCGAGCCAGCCGAGGTAGAAGCCAACCAGCTGCCACATCGCATCCAGACCCAGACAGCCCGGCATCACCGGATCGCCGATAAAGTGGCAACCGAAGAACCACATGTCCGGATTGATATCCAGTTCTGCTTCAACATAACCTTTATCGAAGTTGCCGCCTTTCTCCGTCATTTTGACGACACGGTCCATCATCAGCATGTTAGGTGCCGGTAACTGCGGGCCTTTTTCGCCAAACAGTTCACCACGACCAGAGGCAAGAAGGTCTTCTTTCGTATAGGATTCGCGTTTATCTACCATGTTTTAAGTAAGCCTTATTGTAAGTTTGGGACGCAGGATAGCTAACACGTGTACGCTGAACAAGTCCGATCAGTTCGGCATAAACCAGGCTAACCAGCGTAACGGCCAGGGAAAGCGATGTCGCGCTTCCTGCTGCGAGGCCTGGGCAATACGTTCCTGAATGGTCTGACTGAGCGTCGTTTGCCCCTCAGCATCCCAGGCCAGGTTTGTCAGTAAGGGTAGCGCATCTGTCACATCATCGATGGCCCAGATAAAGAATTGCTCCGCTTCCACTGCTTCCAGCAGATCCTGCGGCAGACAAAGATGACGTACGTTAGCAGACGGGATGATGATCCCCTGTTTACCGGTCAGGCCACGCTGCTGGCAGATACTGAAGAAACCTTCGATCTTTTCGTTCAGGCCACCCACCGGCTGCGCCCGACCGAACTGATCTACCGAACCCGTGATCGCCAGATGCTGATTAATAGGCACATCCGCCAGGGCGCTGATCAGCGCACACAGCTCCGCCATTGAGGCGCTGTCGCCATCCACTTCGCTGTAGGATTGCTCAAAGGTCAGCGAGGCAGAGAAGGGGATCTGCTGATCCAGCTGTAGCTCCGCCATCAAAAAAGCCTGCATGATCATCATGCCTTTTGCATGAATATTTCCGCCCAGCTCCGCTTTGCGTTCAATATCATTAAATTCGCCGTCACCAATATGCACGACGCAACTGATGCGCGACGGCTCACCAAAGGCGCGCGGGTGGCCGGGGAATTCAACTACCGAGAGGGCGTTAATCTGACCGACACGCTCACCTTCGGTTTCAATGAGAATTTGTTCCTGAAGGATCTCATCCTGGATGCGTTCCGGTAAATAGCTTTCACGCCATTCGCGCTGGCTGAGCATGGTCTGCAACTGCTCTGCATCGAAAGTCGTGTCTGCGCCCAGCGCCGCTACTTCGCGCAGCTGGCGTACCAGCCACAGCGGGCAGAGCGGCAGCGTTTCCTGATCGCCGGTATAACGCACGGCTTCACGGATCAGCACCGGCCAGGCATCCTGTGCCGGAACGGGCAAGGCCGCATTTAGCGCAATATGCAGCACCCACTGGCACCACTGCGTCATGGTTTCGGCATCGGTAAGCTGCAGGTTTTCTTCGTATTCGCTGTAAATGGACTGGGCTGCCAGCTCAGGCTCCATCTCCTGGAAGTCAGCCAGTGAATCACGTTCACCGACGAGGATCACTTTCAGCTGCAGCGGCATGGATGGCACGCTGACCGGCAACGGACGCGACTCGTCAAAGGAGACCCAGTCGAAGCGCTGGCGGGTGATCATGGTTTTCAGGCGCATCCACAAGAGCGGTTGCGCCAGCAAGGTACGCAGGGAGATCACCAGCACGCCACCGTTGGCCTGATGAACCAGGCCCGGTTGCAGGGTGATCTCATTATTGAACTGCCGCAGGCAGCCAAACAGCTGTTCTGCCTCTACCCAGTCCGCAACGACAACAGGGTTTTTGGAGCCGAAATCGGCCAGCGGATCCGTTGAGGCCGTAAAGGTGACGCTACGACCCGTAATGTGATATTCGCCGCCAATAACAGGCTGATCTTCCGGCAGTAATTGACCCGCAGCGTCAGCAATAAGACCCAGATATTCCACTTCCTCCGGCGCTTTAGCCAGCAAAAAGCGTGACGACGCCAGCGGGTGAAGCAGCTGCTCCAGCGCATACTGTAAGCGGGGTTGCGTGTCGCCGAGGGTTAATTCACTCTCAGACGCCACATCGGATTGGGTAAACACCTCCTGATAGCTATCGGTATCAGGAACAAGGTCTTGCCAGGCTAGTTTAGTAATGGTCAAAGTTGAGGTTTTATCGTCAGAAGTAAAGGGCGGAATTATACCGTAAGCGGCAAAGCATCACATCAGGAATACGCGATTTCCTGAGGCCAAACTCGCTTGCCCGTTCACAGGATATGATTTCTTTTCAGCAGATTGCTAAAAAACTGATATTCTGAACTCAGTTACAGGGTAACACTGAGATCGCGATGAAATACCAACAACTGGAAAATCTTGAAAGCGGCTGGAAATGGAAGTACCTGGTGAAAAAGCACCGTGAAGGTGAATTAATCACGCGCTATATAGAAACCAGTGCGGCGAAAGAGGCCGTCGATCTGCTGCTGACGCTCGAAAATGAACCTGTTCGCGTGAATGCCTGGATTGAGCAACATATGAATGCGACCTTAATGAATCGCATGAAGCAGACCATCCGCGCACGCCGTAAGCGTCATTTTAATGCCGAGCACCAGCATACCCGTAAGAAGTCTATCGATCTGGAATTCATGGTCTGGCAGCGCCTGGCGGGTCTTGCGCAACGTCGGGGAAAAACGCTCTCAGAAACCATCGTGCAGTTGATTGAAGATGCGGAACATAAAGAGAAATACGCCAGTAAAATGTCGACGCTGAAGCAAGATTTGCAGGCGTTGTTAGGCAAAGAATAAGCCCGTCTTTAACTCTGTGAGCCCAATAACAGGCAATAAAAAACCCCGCAGCGCGGGGTTTTTTTATAAGACGTAAACTTAAGCCTGCGGCTGAGTTACAACGTCTTTGATACCTTTAACTTCGATCTCAACACGACGATCCGGAGCCAGGCAATCGATCAGCGCAGGGCGCGCTTTCACGTTGTCACAGGTGCTGCCGGTAACCGGGTTAGATTCGCCCATACCACGAGCAGAGATCTTGTTGGACGGGATACCTTTAGAGATCAGGTAGTCAACAACAGACTGTGCACGTTTCTCGGACAGACCCTGGTTGTAAGCGTCAGAACCGATGCGGTCGGTGAAGCCCAGAACAACTACAGAACCGTCTTTCGGATCCAGGTTGCTCAGCTGGGAGTACATCTGATCCAGAGCCTGCTGGCCTTCTGGTTTCAGAGTCGCTTTGTTGAAGTTGAACAGTACGTCAGACTTCAGGGTGAAGTGCTTGGTAGATACCTGCGGAGCCGGAGCCGGAGCCGGAGCAACTACCGGAGCTGCGTCTTCCTGCTGACCGAAGCGGTAAGACACACCTAAGCTCAGCAGACCGTTGTCCTGACGGGTACCAACAGTTTGTGCGTCACCGATGTTGTTAACCCACTGGTATTCCAGACGGGTAGCAACGTCACGGGTAACAGCCCACTCAACACCACCAGCGAAGACCGGGGAAACACCGGTGTCGTGGTCTTTAGCGTGGAAGTCAGCACCTGGGACGTTTGCTTTGGCATCTGCACGCCAAACCATACCACCCAGACGGGTGTAGATGTCTACATCGTCAGCAACCGGGTAGCTCAGTTTGGTAGTCAGCTGAACGCCTTGAGCTTTGAACGCACCGTTTACGGTGTCGCCTTTATACTCTTCGCGGCCCAGCCAGTCGTAGCCCAGTTCAAAGCCAACGTACGGGTTAACCTGATAGCCACCGAACGCACCAGCACCCAGTTGGTTTTCGTGGGTCGGGCCGTCATTAGGAATGAAACCGGTGTCGTGGAATTGGGACCAGCCCAGTTTACCACCTGCGTACCAGGTATTATCTTTCGGAGCGGCCTGCGCTACGGTAGCGAAGCCAGCCAGTGCCACTGCAATCGCGATAGCTGTCTTTTTCATTTTTTGCGCCTCGTTATCATCCAAAATTCGCCATGAATTTCTCGCCAGAGAAAACACGGTTAAATCCTTCACCGGGGGTATTGCTCAAAGTAACTTTACCGATATCTTCGGTTTATGCCGAGCACCCCTGGCGATGTAAAGTCTACAACGTAGTTCGAAACTTACAAGTGTGAACTCCGTCAGGCATATGAAAAAAAAAGCTTTCTGCGTGCAAAATTTAACATTTATGACGAGAATATGATCAACATAAATCAGCGCAAACCGCACCAGACAGGCATCGCAGGACAATTTAGCTTAAGAACCAGACAGCACAAGATCCCGCAAAAAAAATCCCAGGAATTATCTTAAACTGGCTCAATGATACAAATTCGAGTGAATTTTTAGCCCGGAAAGCTGTCTTGTGGCGTGAGGATCCATCCGGACAGGACGCATAATAAAGCCCATCGCGTTACCTTCCTCAGCCGCCTGAACCAGACGCAGATGCTCATCTTCTGTTAAATCTTCCGCATGCCAGCCAATCACCACGCTGTAATTACCGGTGCGTAATGCTCGGATCATGGATTCCAGCGTATCGTCAGGAGAGAGCTGACTGATCTGCATCAATTTGGTCAACGGCAGACCGGCAGCCTGAACCCACTGACGGCTTAATTTTTGCTGCGGCGTTAACCACAGCTGCCAGCGCGATTGCTGACCCAGCTGCTGCAGAAGAGGTAATAACAGCAACTGCGTCATCGCGGGCTGGTCTTCACGATAAACCACTTCGCTGATGAGGCCCGTCGAGTCGCCAGCCGATTTTGCCTGGGTACGGTTGCCCGTCATAGCGTTAAGTGTTGATGCACGATTAGCGTAGCCTGAAGTGTACATAATCAATCCAGCCCTGATAGTTACTGTATGGATGTACAGTAACTCCTGTACGTACAAAGATCAACCTCAATTTCTGAAAGCGCCTCGCAAATTTGGGGTCTATCCCCTGTCCACATGAAAATCATCTTGCCCGCCGCGGGCAACTTCCTTATGTTCCTCGTTAACGGATCCGTTATTACCAGAAGATGCCTTTACGCCATGATTTTAAAGGAATAATCATGAAAGATATGTCTTATCGACGGATCTATGAATCACGTGAATATCTTGCCGCCCTGGGGACAATTCGCCATCGCGCGCTGTTCGGCGGCTACAGCCTCTCCGTTGATGATACGGTGTTTGCCATGGTCGCAAAGGGCGATCTTTACCTGCGAGCCTGTGAACAAAGTGCAGAATATCGGGCGCAACATTCAGCACCTCTGCTGACCATCATGAAACGCGGAAGGCCAGTATTATTGAACTATTACCGTGTTGATGAGAGCCTGTGGCAGGACCGCGAAACGCTGATGAAACTTTCAACATGGTCACTGGCTGCCGCGTGGAAGGAAAAGATGCAGCGCCTGTGTGAGCCCAGGTTAAAAGATCTGCCGAACCTGAACTTTCAACTGGAGATGCTGTTATGGGAAGCAGGAATACCCGATGCCGCGACGTTAAAAAAGCTGGGAGCCAAAGCGTGCTGGCTGCGCTTACGAACGCTCAACACGCATCTGGGTATCAATATTCTGCTGGCGCTGGCGGGAGCCATAGAGGGTAAGCACCAGGCTGCACTCCCGGCGCAACTGCGCCAGACGTTAACGACCTGGTTCACTGAATTTGAGGCTGAACGTCGTCAGCCTCAGCGGATAACCTGATGCTGAAGGCGGCTGATTTCCGGTAACAGCGCCACCACCAGCCCGATCTGTTGCAGTACCAGCGGCTCTTTGCTGTCAGGGCGTGACTCCACCTCAGCAATGCGCCCTACCAGTTGGGTCAACGTTTTCCGGACGCGTTCTTCATCGGCGGGGGAGTGATGTAACGCGTCGTCAACGTAGCATACGGCGTCATCCAGTAGATTGAGGATCTCAGCGGAAGTCAGTTTTTCCCGATGCGCGCCCAGCGCAGAAATATAGCTGGTAAAGGTATGGTTGAGGCACAACAGACGAAACGCGGCATCGCGCAACTCTGCTGATGCGCCCGGTTCTGTTGACATATTGGATACCACTGACGCCAGTTCAGCATCGCGATTGTGTGCATCGCGGCGGGCGATGCGGTAGGCCATTCGGTTATCCCGCCCCTGATGGTACTGTTCAAGGATCGCATCAAGGTAGCGACAGTTAGCATCAATGGCCCTTTCCAGTACGCGGGGGAGGTTACGAAAACGCCAGTCTGGCCAGATAAAACTGACGGCAGCCCAGGCTATGGCGCACCCAATCAGGGTATCAATGATACGTGGAATGGCGACTTCAAAGCCTTCGCCGAGCAGGTTAAAGCACAGCAGCACCAGCAGGGTGATAAACATCGTCGCATGGGCATATTGCACATGTCGAAAGGCGAAGAACAGCACGCCGGTAATAACAATCAGGATCAGCTGGCCTTCAATAGAGGGCACAAAGTAGAGCACCGGCAGGCCAACCGCCACGCCTACCAGCGTACCAATAATACGCAGCGCCAGACGATGCCGCGTGGCGTTATAGTTTGGCTGGCAGACAAACAGGCTGGTCAACAGGATCCAGTATCCGTGCTCCAGTCCGGTAAGCTGTATAAACGCATACCCGACGCACAATACCGCGGACATGCGGATGGCATGACGGAACAAGGCTGATTCCGGAGACAGATTACGGCTCAGGCGAGCGCGAATGTCGCTGATGCCATTGAGACCTTCATCTGCCAGCATATTATCAGTATCGTTACGGGGCAAAGCCTGCGCCTGTTCAGACTCGATCGTTGCCAGCTGTGCGTCAATGGCGCGAAGATTTTGCAGCAAAAAACCCAGCGCTTTTATCTGATCGTCTGACGTACCGCCAGCGCGGGCCCGATCCAGTGCCGCATCCAGATGAGTGAAGGCGCGCTCAAAACGGCTATCGTGCTGATAAGGTATGCGCAATAAAATGCAACGCGATAAATGCGCGCAAGCCTGGGACTGCATGGAGAGCAGGCGCTGAAAGCGGAACATGACGTCGCTGTAGCGGAACTGTTCACGCAGGGCCTGATACTGAACGTGAGACGAACTGGCACGCTCATGAATATCCTGCGCCGCAAAGTAGTAATGCAGGGTACGCCGGGTGCCGCGCTGCCCACGATCGCCCCGCAGTCGGGTAAGTAATGATGTTTTGGTCTGGTTCAGGGTTGAGACCAGTTGACCGTTAGCCAGCGCCAGGTCATACAGCGGTGCCTGACTTTCGTCTTCGATATCGGGATCGAACAACCGGGATTTCAGCTCCAGAAAATGTGCCAGTTGCTCATAGCAGCGCGCAAGATTGTCCTGCAAAGGACGGATCGGAAAGACCAGATGACCGATAAGCGTCAGCAGGTTAAACCACACCGCGCCCGCCAGCAGCAGTAGCGGTTGCTGATACCACTGTTCGAAAAGCGAGATGCCGAGCATAGTATAAATGGCGATCAGCAGGCCACCAAACGCGATGGTAGCGTAGCGCTGGCCCAGTCCGCCGAGCAGAATAAATCCACTCGTGGAGATAATCAGCCCCAGCGCAAACAGCCAGGGCCACGGGAAAAGCAACTCTACCGAGGCCGAGGCAATAAAAAAGGAGATCAACGTGATCAGCAGATTACGTAAACGACCGGCGAGCCGGTCATCGAGATCGGCCAGCGCCGCCGCCACCACGCCAAGCGTCAGCGGGATGGTGAGCTTCACATCACCTATCCACCACGGCAGGGCGGTAGTACCACACAGCGCGATAAATATTCTGACGTTATAAAGCCAGGTACTGTTCCATGTATAGCGGCGAAGCAGAGGGCTGAGCATCGTGGGTCAGATCCTTAATTATTGAAAACGGCGACGCGCATTGGCTTCACGGGCTGCTCGGGCGGTTTCCACCGAGACCACGCGGCGACCTACCGGCCACAGTGCAATACCGGCAATTTTGAAGTTCGCGATGCCAACCGGAATGCCGATAATCGTCAGACACTGGGCGATCCCTGACACGATATGCATCAGACAGAGCCACCAGCCAAACAGCACAAACCACAAAATGTTCAGCAACGTACCGCCAGTATTCAGGATGGCGCTGGACTCTCCCGGTGACAGTTCATCCACATGCACTGCCTCATTTCCGTAAGGCAACAGGGAAAGCTTAGTAATTTCCCAGCAGGAGCGCGTCAGCGGAAGCGTAATGACAAGTACAATGCTGACCAGGGTTGCCAGCAGCCAGGCAAGAGTGGTGAAAAATCCACCCAGTACAAAATTCAAAATATTCAGTACAGTACGCATAAATCCTCAAGGAAAAGCCGTTAACGGAAAGGCCCACCAATAGTAACGATTTTTTGGGCTGGAGCACACATTCTCTGGCGGTTACACTGGCACATAACGACATGAGTTGAGAACGGCACGTCATGGAACTGAAAGCGACTTCTTTAGGAAAACGGCTGGCACAGCACCCCTATGATCGGGTGGCGATTTTACACGCTGGTGTCAAAGTGTCTGGCGACCGCCATGAATATCTCATTCCATTCAATCAGTTAATCAGCATCGAATGCAAACGCGGCCTCGTCTGGGGCGAGCTGGAGTTTGTGCTGGTGGATCATAAAGTCGTGCGGCTGCACGGCACTGAATGGGCGCAAACCCAACAGTTCTGGCAACATCTGCATAGTCGCTGGGAACAGTGGAGCGCCGAAATGAGTGAGGTCGCGGCGGGGGTGTTGCAGTCGCAGCTTGATGCCATTAACGACCACATTGATCAGGGCAAATGGCTGACTCGTCAGCAAACCGAAGGCTTACAGCAGCAGATCCGCACTGCGTTTGACGCACTGCCACTGCCGGTCGCAAGGCTGGCCTTTTTTGATAATTGTCGGGAGCTATGGCGTCAGTGTCAGGCGTGGCTGGCGGATGTGGAAGGCCGTCGGGCGGAACACAATCAGGCATGGACCGACGCCATGCTCAAAAAATATGCCGATTTCTTTGCCCACATCGAAAGCTCCCCCCTCAATCCGGCGCAGGCGCGTGCGGTAGTTAATGGTGAATCCTCGCTGTTGGTGCTGGCCGGTGCCGGTAGCGGCAAAACCTCTGTTCTGGTCGCGCGCGCGGGCTGGCTTATCACGCGTGGCGAAGCGGCGCCCGATCAGATCCTGCTACTGGCCTTCGGGCGCAAGGCCGCGCAGGAGATGGATGAACGCATCCGCGAACGGTTGCATACCGAGGAGATTACCGCGCGCACTTTTCACGCGCTGGCGCTGCACATCATTTCGCAGGGCAGTAAAAAGGTGCCTCTTATCAGCCGCCTGGAAAACGACAGCGATGCGCGGCAGAAACTGTTTATTGATACCTGGCAGCAGCAGTGTAGCGAGAAGAAAGCCCAGGCCAAAGGCTGGCGGCAATGGCTTGAAGATGAACTGAACTGGACAGTGCCGGAAGGCAATTTCTGGAGCGATGAGAAGTTGCAGCGGCGACTGGCTGGCCGACTCGATCGCTGGGTCAGCCTGATGCGCATGCACGGCGGCGCGCAGGCCGAGATGATCGCCAGCGCGCCCGAAGAGATCCGCGATCTGTTTTCAAAGCGCGTCAAGCTGATGGCTCCGCTGCTGAAAGCCTGGAAATCGGCGCTGAAAGCGGAAAACGCCGTCGATTTTTCCGGGCTTATTCATCAGGCTATTAACGTGCTCGAAAAAGGGCGCTTTGTCAGCCCCTGGAAGCATATCCTGGTGGATGAATTCCAGGATATCTCGCCGCAGCGCGCGGCGCTGCTGGCTGCGCTGCGCCGTCAGAATTCGCAAAGCTCACTGTTCGCCGTGGGCGATGACTGGCAGGCCATATACCGCTTTAGCGGCGCACAACTCGAACTTACCACCGCTTTTCATGACTATTTTGGCGAAGGCGATCGTTGTGCGCTTGATACCACCTACCGCTTTAATCAGCGTATCGGCGAGGTGGCTAACCGTTTCATTCAGCAAAACCCGGCGCAGATGTCCAAACCGCTCAACAGCCTGACCGCAGGGGAAAAGAATGCGGTGACCCTGTTGTCAGACGATCAACTGGATGCGCTGCTGGATAAGCTCAGCGGTTATGCGACGCCTGACGACCGCATCCTGATCCTGGCGCGCTACCATCACCTGAAACCGGCTACGCTTGCAAAAGCGGCGACCCGCTGGCCAAAACTGAACCTCGACTTTATGACAGTCCATGCCAGTAAAGGGCAACAGGCCGATTATGTCATCGTGCTGGGTTTGCAGGCCGGGCAGGAAGGTTTTCCTGCACCCGAGCGGGAATCGGTTATGGAGCAGGCATTGCTGCCGCAACCAGAAGCGTTCCCGGATGCCGAGGAGCGCCGGTTGCTGTATGTAGCGATGACGCGGGCGCGCAAACGCGTCTGGCTGCTGTTTAATAAAGCGCAGCCATCGCGCTTTGTGGAGGTCTTAAAGCGGCTGGACGTGCCGGTGGCGCGTAAACCCTGACAATATGCAGGCGGGCAGCGCCGCCTGTGGGCTATTACTTCAGGCGCTCTGCCAGGTAGCGCTCATAGTCCGGGATCAGAATATCCACGCTGTCGCTGAAGGTCGGCGACTGGATAATAAAATCCGCTGTCGACATATTGGTCGCTACCGGAATGTTCCAGACGGTCGCCAGACGCAGCAGCGCCTTCACATCCGGATCGTGCGGTACCGCGTTGAGGGGATCCCAGAAGAAAATCAGCACATCAATTTTCCCTTCGGAAATCAGCGCACCGACCTGCTGGTCGCCGCCCATCGGGCCGCTTAGCATGGCATTCACTGCAAGCCCCGTGGCCCGGGAAATCAGATTACCGGTGGTGCCGGTGGCATAAAGCTCATGCTGCGCGAGGATTGGCTGATGGCGTTCCACCCAGTTCATCAACATTTTTTTGCAGTGATCGTGGGCGACAAGCGCGATATGTTTGCGCGCAGGGATAGTACGGGTAGTCAGTTCCATAATCGTTATTCCGCGAATGAATTTCGTTACAGATTACTGGAAGCAGTTGATGCTGCAATAGAAAATCACAAAAAAAACGCCAGCAAGGCTACCTTTGTGAAAGCCGTCAGGCTCAGGAGGGCGGTTGCTCTTTCGCCCATTGCAAAAAACGATCGCGGGTTTGGGGATCGGCCTGCTCAAACCAGAATTTCAGGCGCTGTTCGGTAAGGGTTTGCGACTGCGGCGGGATGACGTCCAGTTCGGAGATACCGGAAAGCAGCGCGCTGTCATCGGCCAGCACCGGCGCAAACAGAGGCAGGGAGGCGAATTTCCCCGACCGGTTGTAGCGTCCGGTTTCACGTTCATAATTCACGTCTTTACCCTTATCGCGCACAGGCAGTATATCCAGCAGCAGCGGTATCGGCGCAGCATCCCCGTCAAGCAACGCCAGCCCCGGCGCGCTGTCGAATTTTTCCGCCGCCTTCCAGTTGTCCAGCGGTGGCAATGAAAAATTCACCAGTTTTACTGCCCGTGTATTGAAGCTGACCACCAGCGGCGGCGAGATATAAAGCCGCGTTTCATGATTTGTCCCGCGAATGGTTTTTTCAACGCGAAACACCAGCTGGTGCGGGCCGTTATCCAGCTCAATGCTCTCGGCGCCGCGCAGCAGCAGGCTGGAGACTTTCTTACCATCCAGCACCAGCAGGTCGATATCGGTGGAAAGACGTAATGTGGTGGCGACGACGGTAACCGGCAACAGGCAAAAGATCATTGTCATCGTCAGGCCGGTTCTCATGGGTATCTCCTGCACTGTCGGGTGGGTCGCGAGAATGTTTAAAGTTTTCAGGGCGCTTTTGTTTACTAACATATAGACAGGCGCAGGTTTTTTCTCTCATGCAGAGGTATGGGATAAATGGTTGCCTGTAGAGCTTTGACGTACACTGGATTGACTAGCCTGGAGGACATAATGAAAGAAACCGATATTGCTGGCATTCTGAAGTCGACTCATACCATTGCGCTGGTTGGCGCAAGCGACAAACCCGATCGCCCGAGCTACCGTGTGATGAAATACCTGCTCGATCAGGGTTATCACGTGATCCCGGTCTCGCCCAAAGTCGCCGGTAAAACGCTGCTCGGACAGCAGGGTTACGGTACGCTGGCGGAGGTGCCGGAAAAAATAGACATGGTGGATGTGTTCCGCAATTCCGAAGCGGCCTGGGGCGTGGCGCAGGATGCTATCGCGGTAGGCGCTAAAACCCTGTGGTTACAGCTTGGCGTGATCAATGAGCAGGCGGCCGTGCTGGCCGGAGAGGCAGGTCTGAATGTCGTGATGGATCGTTGCCCGGCGATTGAGATCCCACGACTGGGTCTCGCGTGCTAAATAAAAAACCCCGCACCAGCGGGGTTTGTTCAGTTACGCAGGCGGGGTGCCTGTAGCTGTTTGCGGATGGTCTGTGCCAGTTCGTCCATTGAGGGCTGCTCAGGATGCTCGGCCTGAATCTCACTGGTGAGCTGCGCCTCGGCCAGATAGGTATGCACCGGCTGGCCGTTGTCGTCTTCCATCACCACGTGATACCAGGGGGCACCGCGCAAATCCTCATCGACTGCCAGCTCATCCGCTGACGGCTTATCAAGTGAATATTCGGGATCAATGTCCACCACCACACCTAAATAGCCTAACAGTGTGTGGCGCACTTGCTGGCCGATACCATATTTGCTGGCAATCATAGTCTCCTCCAGAGAACCGTTACTGACACCAAATATGTGGGCAACGATCCAAATATCAAGTTACATGATGCGGCAGGCAAACCCTTTCAGATACAGTCCTTCCGGATAAGGGGCGATCACCGGGTGATCGGCGGCCTGTCGGAACTGCTCTATAAATTGTACATCACGCCCCGCATCAATTGCGGCGTCGGCAATGATTTTCTGAAATAAATCGGTGGTCATCAGGCCTGAGCAGGAGAAAGTTAACAGTACGCCGCCGGGGTTGAGCAGCTGGATCGCCAGCATATTAATGTCTTTATAACCACGGCAGGCGCCCATCAGCTGGCTTTTGTTTTCAACAAACTTCGGCGGATCCATCACGATCACGTCGAATTTCTCCCCCTGATCGCGGTATTTGCGCAGTAGCTTGAACACGTCATCGCGCACAAATTCCGCTTTGCTGAGATCGAGTTTGTTAAGCTCAACGTTCTGACGAGCCACGTCCAGTGCTTCCTGGGAGGTATCGACGCTGACTACCTGGCGACATCCGCCCATCAGCGCGGAGACGGCAAAACCACCGGTATAGGAGAAGCAGTTGAGTACACGTTTGTCCTCAACATAGCGGCGGGTTGCCAGACGGCTGTCACGCTGATCGAGGTAATAACCGGTTTTGTGCCCGGTCTGAATATCTACCAGCAGCTTCATGCCGTTCTCTTCAATAGGCAGCAGCGCAGGCGGCAGATCGCCGACCACCAGACCTTGCGTCAACTCCATTCCTTCTTTTTTACGCACCGCCACATCGCTGCGATCGTAGATAGAGCAGGAGGGATAGCAGGCCTGCAGCGCAGCGATCAGCGCCGGACGCTGATATTCTGCTCCCGCGCTCAGCAGTTGCAGGACGAGGAAATCGCCAAAACGATCGATCGTGATCCCCGGCATGCCGTCAGATTCGCCGGCGATCAGACGATAGCTGTCCAGACCATCACGTTTCGCCAGCCAGTCACGCCACTGCTGTGCCTGCTGCAGACGGCGGGTGAAGAAAGCAATGTCAATGCTTTCCTCTTTGTCGAATGTCCAGACACGCGCACGGATCTGCGACGCGGGGGAGTACGCGCCACGTGCCAACCATTTTCCCTGATGATCGACAATATCAATGGTTTCACCGAGGCTGGCTTTGCCTTCCATGCGAGCGACCGCACCGGAGAAGACCCAGGGATGACGGCGCAGTAACGACTTCTCGCGCCCTTTGGTTAACACTAAACGTACACTCATAATTGGCTTATTTGTCATATTGAAGAAAATGGCCGCCATTTTCCCGAGTTCGGCCATGAATTGCAATGTACCGGCTGATAATCCGCCCGCCCATCTTTGCCGCCAGGAATGACACGACCTGTCAGCCCGCCTTTATAGAATGCCCGGCAATCGCTAATGCATTCATAATCCTGGATAAAATATGACCACCACACCGTATCGCTACCAGTTTGTCGCCGAACCGATCACCAGCCTGTCGGGACAATTACTGGGCGTGGAGTTACAAACCCGTCTCGAAAAAGAAGGACAACAGGTGCTGCATCCGGAACTGATCGTGGCGGGCTGGAGTACGGACGAAAAACGCGATTATCTGTATGAACAGCTCGGGCGGGTGGCAAAGCAGTCAGCCTGGATCAGGGGGCGTAATGTGCTGGTCACGTTGCCTGTATTCGATGCAGCCTCCGCGGTGTTATTAAGTTATGACGCCGCTTTGCGAGGCTTATTATCCACATTACCCTTTGTGCGGCTGGCGCTGGCTGAGCCTATTGCAGATGTTCGTGATGAACTACAGGGGATCCACAACGCCATGTGGCTGAGCGATGTGGGCGGTGGCCGGGCGAACGTCACCGGTCTGATGAGCCAGCATTTTGAAGCGGTGATCCTCAACAGCATTTTTTTTAAGGAAGAAGTGGTAAAACCGACGTTCCCGGTATTAATCAAAAATCTTCGCCGCTATTGTGACAAGGTCGTGGTGCGTGGCGTTACCGATCGCCGTTGTCTGCCGGTATTACAGGACGCCGGGATTTGGGGCGTGCAGGGTTCATTTTACCGTCAGGTTCCGCTGGAGAAACTGAACTGGTTACTGTGAAGACGGCAACAGGACGCTAAACTTAACCTTACCATCATGTTGAAAGGAGCAGAAAATGGAAAACCAGACCTCTCAGGGCGTCAAATGCTGGGTGCATGGCAATGTGCAGGGCGTGGGATTTCGTTACAGCACGCAGCATGAAGCGCAGCGCCTGGGGCTTACCGGTTATGCGCGTAATCTCGATGACGGCAGTGTGGAGGTGGTGGCCTGCGGCGATGCCGGCCAGGTTAAAGCGCTGGTGGCCTGGCTAAAAGCTGGCGGGCCTCGCAGTGCGCGGGTAGAGAAGGTGTTAACCGAACCCCATCAACCCGCACAGGCGTATACCCGCTTTGATATTCGCTATTAAATGCATTTCACCGGTTTAGGCAGACCGGCGATTTTGGTGGCCTGTTTCGCCGGGCCTTTGGGGAACAGGCGATACAGATAGCGGCTGTTGCCTTTCTCCTCGCCAAATTTGTTCGCCATGGCTTTCACCAGCATGCGGATCGCCGGTGACGTATTAAACTCCAGGTAAAAATCGCGCACAAAACGCACCACTTCCCAGTGTTCCGCCGCCAGCGTGATGCCCTCTTTCTCGGCAATCAGCTCAGCCAGCGCCTCGCTCCACTCGGTGGTGTCCTGCAGATAGCCTTCGCTATCGGTTTCAATCTCACGGCCTTGATAAGTCAACATAGTGCATCGCAGAGTCAGTCAAAAACGCAGGTAGTTTAGCAAATAAAAAAGCCCCGCATAAGCGGGGCCTTACCGGAGCGTTATGGCTTAGTTTCTGCTGGAGAAACCCAGGATACTGAGCAGGCTGACAAAGATATTGTACAGCGAAACGTACAGGCTTACGGTTGCGCGCAGATAGTTAGTTTCACCACCGTGAATGATATTGCTGGTTTCAAACAGGATCGCACCCGTTGAAATCAGAATAAACACGGCGCTGATCGCCAGGTGCAGGGCCGGCAGTTGCAGGAAAATGTTTGCCACCATGCCAATCAGCACGACCACAATTCCCGCCATCAGCATACCGCCCAGGAATGACATATCTTTGCGGGTGGTTAACACATAAGCCGAGCAGCAGAAGAAGGTTAGTGCGGTACCGCCAAGCGCCAGGCCGATCAGATCGCCCATGCCCGCAGACAGATAGGCATTAAGCATTGGCCCCAGGATATAACCCAGGAAACCGGTAAAGGCGAAGGCCGCCAGAATACCGGACGGCTTATCAGCCAGCTTATAAGTCAGGAACATCAGCCCATACATACCGACAATAGTCAGCAGGAATCCCGGCGAGGGCAGGGCGAGCATTGTACTGACCGTGGCGGTTAACGCTGAAAATGCCAGCGTCAGGCTCAACATGAAATAGGTATTACGCAACACTTTATGCGTACTGAGCAGCGAGGTACGCTCGCGCGATGAACTTACTATACGATCCATACGTCACTCTCTTATGACAGATGTAATTAGTTGTGAAGAATAGAAAAAACCAGCCCGCAGGCGATAGCAGTTTTACCCATCTTTACGCTGACAATAGTCCCATGACGATAGCATTAAATTCTTTATAAAAAGCACCCGGCAGCAGGAGTGCGCATTCTGAGGAAATAATCAGATCAAGCTCTTATAGGTCACTGAAAAATATTGCCTTATTAAGCATCCCTCGCTAAGAGTGATAGTCGGGGTGTCAACATGTTCAGGGATAAGGCAAATAAAATGAAATCACGTAAAACGCATATTTTCAGAATGACTCTGCTCGCTGGCTGCCTGCTATCCGCCAGTACCGCAACTTTTGCGGCAGTAGTACCGCCGGGTACCGAGTTGGCCGCGACGCAAACGCTGGTCAGAAATAACGGTAGCGAACCGGCTTCGCTCGATCCGCATAAAGTCGAAAGCGACGTCGAATTCAATATTATCAGGGATTTGTTCGAAGGGCTGGTGTCGGTGAAGCCCGATGGCACCATTGAACCGCGTCTGGCGGAGAAATGGGAGAATAAAGACAGCACCGTATGGACCTTCCATTTACGACCGGGCGTAACCTGGTCTGACGGCACGGCTATTACCGCTCAGGATGTGGTCTGGAGCTGGCAACGGCTGGTCGATCCAAAAACGGGTTCCCCGTATGCCAGCTACCCCGGCAATATGCATATCGTGAATGCTGCTGAGATTGCACAGGGCAAGCAGCCGCCGACCTCATTAGGGGTAAAAGCGCTCAACGATACCACCCTGGAAGTCACGCTGACGCAGCCAACCGCCGCGTTCCTGGCAATGCTGGGGCATCCCTCGCTGGTGCCGATTGACAAAGTACTGATTGGCCGCTTTGGCGATAAGTGGACCAAGCCTGATCACTTTGTTGCCAGCGGTGCCTATAAGCTCAGCGAATGGGTCGTGAACGAAAAAATCGTCGCCGTGCGTAATGCGCGTTATTGGGATGATAAACACACGGTGATCAACAGCGTCACTTATCTGCCCATCAATGCTGAAACGGCGGATGTAAACCGCTACAAAGCCGGTGAGATTGACATCACGAATACCATCCCGGTGAATCAGTTTGCGCAGCTTAAAAAGACCCTCGGCGATCAGGTTCATATTTCACCGCAGCTGGCGACCTACTACTATCAGTTTAATACCACTAAAGCCCCTTTCAACGACCCGCGGGTGCGTCGCGCGCTTAACATGGGTCTGGACAAAGACATTATCGCGGCGAAAGTCATGGGGCAAGGGCAGCGCCCGGCGTGGGTGATAAGCCAGCCTGAGATCGGCGGCGTGAGTCTGCATAATCCTGATTATGCCGCCTGGCCTGAAGAGAAACGCCTGGCAGAAGCCAGACGACTGCTCAACGAGGCGGGCTTTAACGAAGCACATCCGCTGAGCTTCAATCTGCTTTACAACACCATGGAAACCCATCAGCGCATCGCCATTGCGGTCAGCTCAATGTGGAAAAAGAATCTGGGCGTTGTAGCGAAACTGCAAAACCAGGAATGGAAGACCATGCTTGATACCATGCATACCGGCAATTTTGATGCGGTGCGTTATGCGTGGATCGCCGATTACGATGATGCCGCCACCTTCCTGAACACCTTCCGTACCGGGGACAGTGAGAACACCACCGGCTACAGCAATCCGGCTTATGATACGGCTATGCAAAACGCAGCAAAGGCTGCAAACGTAGAGGAGCGCGGGAAATATTATCAGCAGGCTGAAGATATCCTGGCACAGGATGTGCCCGCCGTGCCGGTTTATCACTATGTCAGGACGCATCTGGTGAAACCCTGGGTCGGGGGTTTTACACCCGATCGCCTCGGCTACTTTTTAACGAAAGATATTTTTATCAAAAAACACTGAGTTTTATGCTGAATAAATAGTCATTATGTTGTTATTTCAGTCAATTAAACGCATTTTGACGGTTTTTCAGCCAAACGATAAAAATGGTGCTTTACATGGCGCACCGGGATGTTTATAGTGCGCCTCATTCCGGAAGTGTGGCCGAGCGGTTGAAGGCACCGGTCTTGAAAACCGGCGACCCGAAAGGGTTCCAGAGTTCGAATCTCTGCGCTTCCGCCAGATTAAACAAGGGGTTACCATCAGGTAACCCCTTTGTTTTTCTGGCTTCAGAATTTCTTCGATCCCCCCTATACCCACCCATTACGTTTTCACTGCCATAGCGCCCTTTTTTATTCGCGATAATACGGCGTATTGACGGGGTAGGTATTCGTAATACTCAGCAGCTGGCACTGCACAAGCTTACGTTGTTCCGCATAGTGGAAGAAAAACTGACTTGTCGACTGGTCGTAAATCATCTTGTCGAGATTCGCAAACTCCACGATCAGCAACGAACCTTTCCGTAAATGACCACCTCCGGTTTCAAAGTTATCCTTCCCCCATGACTCCTGAGTATGCTCATAGCGATGAAGGATCACTTCTATTTGTCCGCGCTGCGGGCAACGCAGGTTGATGACAGAGTTTTCCAGCGAAAAAGCAAAGGAAGGGGAGGTCAACATCCAAAGTAAAACAAAGGTTAAAACATATCTCATTCTTTAATGCCCTGATTATTTTTAGGTTTTATGGCATTAAAAGAAAGCGATGTCTTTGAGCACAATCATATCGATAGTTTGAGTGATGACGATATATACAGCTAGTGAATATAATTAGCCAGATGCGATATGCTACGGCAGAAAAAGAAAGAGGCGAGGGGAGGAACAGCAGACTTTCCGGGCGCGGTACAGTACAGGCCGGTATACGACTGATGCGCGATACCGGCCTGTGAAATCACAGGAGATCAGTCAGCGACAAGCCACATATCGGCTTCTTCAAACATCTCTTCCAGCATTCTGTTCAGCTTTTCGCGATCGCTTTTACTGGCATCACTATTCAGTGAATTAGCCTGCATGGGTTTAACGCGCACATCGGCATCGGGAAAAATACGATGAACACGATGTGTCAGTTCGTTCAGTATGATTTCACGGGCGCCAGGAAGCCCGGCGACGTTACGCTTATCATAAACTAACTCTACAAACACACTTCCTCCGGAAACTGGTTATTTATACAGTTATCATCATACGAGGCTTGCAACGCAAGGTAAAGCGAAAGTCAGGGCCTTTGCTGCCGTGAACCGTGTCTGCGCGAAAAAATTACTGCTGGTCATGCCAAACTTTGCGGCATCGCTTCAGGAAAATTGTCACAAATCTGTCACACTTATTTTTCAACGCGAAATGAGGATGGTGGGATGAAAAAAACAATACTGGCGGCGGTGATTGCTGCGCTTACTCTGACTGCATTGCCTGCACAGGCGCAAGACGCCCCGCAGGGTTATCAGCTACAACAGGTGCTGATCATGAGCCGGCATAATCTTCGTGCGCCGCTGGCGAACAATGGCAGCGTACTGGAACAATCCACCCCCAACAAGTGGCCTGAATGGGAAGTCCCTGGCGGGCAGCTGACGACCAAGGGTGGCGTGCTGGAAGTTTACATGGGTCATTACATGCGGGAATGGCTGGCGGAGCAAAAACTGGTTACCTCCGGTGAGTGTCCGGCAACCGACAGCGTTTACGCTTATGCAAACAGCCTGCAGCGCACCGTGGCCACTGCACAATTCTTTATTACCGGTGCGTTCCCTGGCTGCGACATCCCGGTCCATCATCAGGAAAAAATGGGCACGATGGATCCGGTGTTTAACCCGGTGATCACCGATGACTCTGCGGCTTTCGATCAACAGGCCGTACAGGCCATGGAAACCAAACGCAAAGAATTTAAGCTGGCAGAGAGCTACCAGCTGCTGGAAAAAATTACCCATTATCAGGATTCCCCGGCCTGCAAAGAGAAACAGCAGTGCTCGCTGGAGGAAGCGAAAGACACCTTCAGTGCAAAATATGAGAAAGAGCCAGGCGTCTCCGGGCCACTGAAAGTCGGGAATTCGCTGGTGGATGCCTTTACGTTGCAGTACTACGAAGGGTTCCCGATGGATCAGGTTGCGTGGGGCGAAATCAAAACGGACCAGCAATGGCGAGTCTTATCGCAATTGAAAAACAGCTATCAGGATTCATTATTCACTTCCCCGGAAGTGGCGCGTAACGTGGCGGCACCGCTGGTGAAATACATTGAAAAAGTCCTGGTAAATGATGCTGGTGGGCCGGCAAAGGTGACGCTGATGGTCGGGCACGATTCAAACATTGCCTCATTGTTGACAGCGCTCGATTTCAAACCCTATCAGTTACACGATCAGTATGAGCGCACGCCCATTGGCGGCAAAATCGTCTTCCAGCGCTGGCACGATACCGCAGGCAACCGCGATCTGATGAAAATTGAGTATGTCTATCAGAGCGCGAAACAGATCCGTAATGCCGATGTGTTAACGCTGACAGCGCCTGCCCAGCGTGTAACGCTGGCGCTGAACGGCTGTCCGGTGGACGCCCAGGGTTTTTGTGAGATCGATAAATTCAATGCCGTTCTGAAGGCGGTAGCGAAGTAAGGATGGCAATTCCCCCGCCGGGCGGCGGGGGAAGGCAGGTCAGACGTTTTTACGTTCGATCGTTTGCTCGCCCCAGAACAGCGAATCTTTATCCGTTTTCTTAAAGGCAAGGATCAATACTTCGTCGTTACCTTCTTCCCAGATTTGTTCCGCCAGTTTTTCGTCATAGTCAGCGAGTTCAAAAATGGCCTCGGCAATTTCAGGTGAGGTATTTCGCAGGGTGGCAAATTCGCCTACGCGGTGTGCTTTGGATTCTTGAGTTGGCATTCGTCTTACTCCTGTCAGATTAGTGTTTCAGTTTCACAGCCAGACCAGCGACATATTCACCCTGATAGCGGGCGATGGCCAGTTCTTCAGCGCTGGGTTGTCGGGAACCATCACCACCGGCAATGGTAGTTGCACCATAAGGTGTACCGCCGCGAACCTGTGAAACATCAAAAAGTTCCTTCGCCCCGTAACCGATGGGCACGATGACCATTCCATGATGTGCAAGCGTCGTCCATGTTGAAGAGATGGTGTGTTCCTGTCCGCCGCCTGTGCCGGTAGAACTGAACACGCTGGCGATCTTGCCATGCAAGGCGCCGGATGCCCACAGGCTGCCCGTCTGGTCGAGGAACGTGCGCATCTGGCCTGCCATATTGCCGAAGCGTGTTGGCGTGCCAAATATGATCGCATCGTAATCCGCTAATTCCTGCGGTGTTGCCACCGGTGCGGATTGCGCTTTTCCCCCCGCTTTGGCGAACAGCTCAGGCGGCATGGTTTCAGGTACTCGCTTAATGGTGACTTCAGCGCCTTCCACCTTTTCCACACCTTCCGCAATGGCCTGCGCCATCGTTTCGATGTGCCCGTACATGGAGTAGTAGAGCACCAGTACACGGGCTTTCGCGCCGTCTGTTGTTTGCATGTCTCTCTCCTTCGCTTTACAAATCTCAAAATAAGCGTAGCACATGAAAATTTTCCGCCTGAGCCTCTTGAGGGAATACGCTATTTTGTTAAGAAAATGAAACGACATGGGCGAGCAGGGGACGCTTTGTTGCAAAATGAAACATTTTTGCCGCTTCGGATTTCATAAGTCATAAGAAAGGCTTATCAATAACGAAGCGAAAGCAACAGGCGGATCGTTGGTTTGATGTTGCAGAATATTACGATCGGCTGGCTGGATACGGCATCCTGACTAAGCTTTAGTCATGCGGCGCAGCAAATCATATGATTTTCGCGCCGCGAGTAGCCAGTAATCTCGTCAACGTAATGCAGTATGATGTCTAATGTTTAACAGTTCTGGAGGTCAGAATGGCAAACCATCGTGGTGGATCAGGCAATTTCGCTGAAGACCGTGATCGAGCATCAGAAGCAGGTCGTAAAGGTGGCCAGCAGAGTGGGGGTAATTTCAAAAATAACCCTGAACGTGCATCTGAAGCGGGAAAAAAAGGGGGCAAAAATAGCCATGGCAGCCGCAGTAACAGCGAGTAGCGCTGCGTAGCTAATCGGTATCACGCTTTTGTGTATTCGCGTGTTACCTTGTCCCTGCCGCCGGTTCAAGCCGGCGGTTTTTTTTTGCGCGGCGTACCCCTTTTAACGTCAAATTTACGGTTCAACCCCCATCGCCTGTAGTAATTTCCTTGCATAGATCTCCGAACGCGTGCGGCAGTGAATGTCCAGTGTCAGCCATGCATCCTGCGTTACATTAAACACCTCCACCGGTCCGCTGATGCGTCCGCTTTCCACCACCAGATCGCCTGCATGAATGACGCCATCTGAACGCAGCGTCGCGATAACAAACTCCCCGCGTTCATTCAGGCTGCATACGCAGCCCGTTCTTTCACTCACATGCAAAACTACCTGACACATCGCCGCGCTCCCGGAATGCGTTCAGTTTACCGGGCGCAGTGCCGGAAACAGGATCACGTCACGGATGGTGGGTGAGTCGGTAAACAGCATTACCATTCTGTCTATACCGATCCCCAGTCCCGCTGTTGGCGGCAGGCCGTACTCCAGCGCGGTAACGTAATCCGCATCGTAATACATCGCTTCATCATCCCCCGCATCACGACTCGCGACTTGCTCGCGGAAGCGTTCTGCCTGATCTTCTGCGTCATTCAACTCAGAAAAACCATTACCAATCTCCCTTCCGCCAATGAAAAATTCAAAGCGGTCAGTAAAATCAGGGTGGCTATCGCTGCGGCGTGCCAGCGGCGAGACTTCTGCCGGGTATTCAGTGATAAAGGTCGGCTGAATAAGGTGACTTTCGGCGACTGCATCAAAGATCTCGGTGATCAGCCGCCCGTGACCCCAGCTCGCCTCGGGCACAATACCCAGTCGGTCAGCGACCCCGGCGGTCAGGGCAGGGGACTCAAGCTCTGCCATCATGATGCCACTGCCATAGTGGATGATGGCTTCTTTCATCGTCAGACGGTTAAACGGCTGACCGAAATCAAAGGTATGATCGCCACAGGTCACGGCCGTGGTGCCGGATACCTCCAGTGCGATGGAGCGGAACAGCGCCTCGGTCAGATCGATCAGATCGTGATAGTCCGCATACGCCATATAGAGTTCCATCATGGTGAACTCCGGGTTGTGGCGCGGGGAAATCCCCTCATTGCGGAAATTACGGTTGATCTCGTACACCCGCTCAAAGCCCCCCACTACCAGTCGCTTGAGATACAGCTCGGGTGAGATGCGCAGGAACATTTGCTGGTCAAGGGCGTTATGGTGCGTGATGAAAGGGCGGGCTGACGCGCCGCCTGGGATCATCTGCATCATGGGTGTTTCCACTTCCATAAACTGGCGGGCATGCATGAAGCTGCGGATAGCCGACATGATTTTTGATCGCGTTTGAAACGTATGGCGCGTTTTCTCGTTAGCGATCAGATCCAGATAGCGCTGGCGGTAGCGCCGCTCCTGGTCGGTAAGGCCATGGAATTTATCTGGCAACGGCCTGACTGCTTTTGTGAGCAGACGCAGCTCGTTGCATTCAAGGGTTAACTCTCCGGTCTGCGTTTTGAACAATACTCCGGCAGCACCAATGATATCGCCCTGATCGAACAGTCGCAGTTGCTGCTCATAGTTTTGCAGACCAATGCCTTTCCCGGTGACGTACAGCTGGATGCGGCCTCCCATGTCCTGCAGCGTAATAAACGCGGCTTTTCCCATTACACGTCGGGTCATCAGGCGGCCAGCAACCCGCACCGTGATTTTATGCGTCTGCAGCGCTTCTTTACTGAACGCGTCATAAAGCTGGTGCAGACGATCGGCGGTGGCATTGCGGCGGTAGTCGTTCGGGAAGGCGTTCCCGCTGCGGCGCAGTTGCGCCAGTTTTTGCATACGCACACTGAACTCGTCGTTCAGCGCCTGCTCATGACCTGTGGTTTCCATACTCGTGTCAGCCTTTTTAAGAGTGGTAGCTGACAGGCACTTTACTGCCATACGGAGGTGGAAAGCAAGTAAGATGATCTTCATGGAGATCGTTTCGATCTCCATTAGCGTAACATGTTACTCGTCTTTGGTTCCGTAGGAGTGCTTTATCTCATCCATCATCGTTGAGGCCTGCGCGTAAAAACGCTCGCGCTGGCTGGCAGACAAACTGTAGAGCTGTTCTGCAAAATCACTGTGCAGCCTGGACTCATGCAGGATCCCTTTTACCCCTTCCTTGTGAATGACTTTCAGCAACGCCTCCACTTCATTTTTATCGAGTGAGTTAAAAACCATAGACCAGGCGAATTCCAGCGGATCGGCCGGCGGGGTTTTTTGTGGTGCAGATTCGCCGTTGTCTGCCAGTAGGCCCGGGGCTTCTTTGTGGATGCCGGAGGCCAACCACTCCACGGATACGCCTTCCCGATCGGCAATTTTCTTCGCCATGCTCAGCGAGGGTTCGGTGCCGCGATTGAGGTAATTGTTCAGCGTGGAGTAGGAGAGATCCCACGCTTTTGCTACCGAACGGGTGCTACGTGGCCCGATGAGCAATCGCAGCCGGTAGGCCAGGCCTTCCACAGACGTATCTTCATCACCAGTCAGGGGTTCGTTCTTCATCATCTTTCATCCTGCCTCATACACTCTGCAAGTTGATGCGCAAAGCAACCAAAATTATGCGAGACGTGCCGCATTTATCCGATCCAGGACTTTTTATTGCCTCAAAAGAGATCAATGCTATGTCTGCTTCATTACATTGAGTTCAACCCATGGGGTTATGCCATGGGGTAAAAGAAAGAGGTTAATCGAATTATGACTACAAATGAAGAGCATAGCGACTGGAACCGCATAGATATTGTCGCGGCACTGCATAAGCAGGGCGTGTCTATCCGTGAACTCTCTGTGCGCGCCGGGCTTAAACCAGACACGCTGAAAAATGCCTTGTCCCGTGCTTATCCGAAAGCGGAACGCATTATTGCCGAGGCGTTGGGCGTTGCACCGGAACATATCTGGCCAAGCCGTTATCTGAATGCGTCCCGCAAATCCTTCTGAGTCTCTTCATTGAGCTATTAATTCCAGCACAAGGAGCGTGCGATGAGCTGATTCAATAAACACCACAGATCATGATGTGAAACAAATACACAGCTTTTATTATAAAGAGATGGAATGATGAATAATCCCGGAAATAAAATGGGAGTAATGCATCTGACTATATTAACTGCGGTTAATATGTTGGGGTCAGGCATTATTATGCTTCCAACTAAACTCGCCGAAGTCGGTACGATGTCGATTATATCCTGGCTCGTCACGGCATTCGGTTCGCTCGCCCTGGCCTGGGCATTTTCAAAGTGTGGGCTTTTTAGTACGAAAAGTGGGGGCATGGGTGGCTATGCGGAATATGCGTTTGGTAAATCCGGCAACTTTATTGCCAATTATACCTACGCCATTAGCCTGCTCATTGCCAATATCGCCATTGCTATTTCTGCCGTGGGCTATGGCAGCGTTTTGCTGGGGATTGAGCTTTCTCCGGTTGGCGTCTGTCTGGCTACCATTGTGGTGCTGTGGATCACCACCGTGTGTAACTTTGGCGGGGCAAAAATCACCGGGCAAATTGGCTCTGTGACCGTCTGGGGGGTGATAATTCCCGTCGTCGGGCTGTGCGTCATCGGCTGGTTCTGGTTTAGCCCGTCGCTGTATGCCAGCGCGTGGAATCCTAATAAAATGGACTTCTTCTCTGCCATTTCAACGTCTATTTCTATGACGTTATGGGCGTTCCTTGGCCTGGAGTCCGCCTGCGCCAATATGGATGCGGTTGAAAATCCACAGAAGAATGTGCCGATTGCCGTGTTTGGCGGCACGCTGGTCTGCGCGGTGATCTATGTGCTCTCCACCAATGTGATCGCCGGAATTGTACCCAATCTGGATCTCCTGCATTCCACCGCCCCCTTCGGGCTGGCTTACGCCACCATGTTTACCCCAACCGTTGGCAGCGTGGTGATGTTCCTGATGGCGCTGGCCTGCATTGGCTCGCTGCTTGGCTGGCAGTTCACCGTGGCGCAGGTGTTTAAATCCTCATCCGATATTGGCTACTTCCCGCGGATTTTTTCCCGCGTGACGAAGCATGATGCGCCTCTGGTAGGGATGGTTATTCTTGGCGTCGTCCAGACAGGCCTCGCGCTGATGACCATCAGCCCTTCGCTGAATAAGCAGTTCAACAGTCTGGTGAACCTGGCAGTGGTCACCAATCTGGTGCCATACGTCCTGTCGATGGCCGCGCTGATCCCCATGCAGCGACTGGCGAGCGTGTCTGGCGGACAGGCGAAGATGAATACCGTGATTGCGCTGATTGGCACGATCTACAGCTTCTATGCGCTCTGGTCATCCGGCGAAGAAGCCATGATGCTCGGCGCGTTAGTGACGTTCTCTGGCTGGACCTTCTGGGGAATGTTTATTGAGAAAAAAGAACGTCAAGCTGAAAACCTATATCAGGGATAAGATATGAAAACCATAGCTATTATGAATCATCTCGGCACGCTTTTTAAAGAAGCGCCGATTAAGGAATTGCAGTCGATACTTGAAAGCCAGGGGTATCGTATTATTTTTCCCCACGATACCGATGATCTGTTACAGCTTATCGAGAACAATGCCAAAGTTTGCGGTGTGATATTTGACTGGGATACTTATAATCTGGTGCTGACCCGACAAATAGAAGCATTGAATGAACAGTTGCCCATGTACGCCTTTGCCAGTCAGCATACGCTGCACGAAACGGATATTTACGAGTTGAACATGAATATCCATTTCTTTGAATATGAGCTTTATGCCGGACAGGATATTGCCGATCGTATTAGACGAGGCACCGACGCTTATTTCGATGCTATTTTGCCGCCTTTTACAAAAGCGCTGTTCCGTTATGTGGATGAAGGAAAGTATACCTTCTGCACCCCAGGTCATATGGGTGGCACCGCCTTTCAGAAAAGCCCGGTCGGTAGTCTGTTCTACGATTTCTTCGGGGCCAATACGATGAAATCGGACATTTCGGTGTCCGTTTCCGAACTTGGCTCGCTGCTCGATCACTCCGGGCCGCACCTCGACGCTGAGCGCTACATTGCAGAAACTTTTAATGCGGAACGCAGTTACATGGTGACGAACGGCACCTCGACGGCGAATAAAATTGTCGGTATGTACGCAGCACCCGCTGGCAGCACTATTCTGGTGGATCGCAACTGCCACAAGTCGTTGACCCATCTGATGATCATGAGCGATATCACGCCGATTTATTTTCGCCCAACGCGCAACGCCTGGGGGATCCTCGGCGGCATCCCGCGCAGTGAGTTTGACAGCGCCACCATCGCTGAAAAAGTAAAGCAGACGCCCGGCGCTACCTGGCCGGTACATGCGGTGATCACCAACTCCACCTATGATGGACTGCTGTATAACACCGACGCCATCAAGCAGACGCTGGACGTAAAATCCATTCACTTTGATTCTGCATGGGTGCCGTACACCAATTTCAGTCCGATTTATCAGGGGCTGTGCGGCATGAGCGGTGACCGTATCCCGGGTAAAGTCATCTACGAAACCCAGTCAACGCACAAACTGCTGGCGGCGTTTTCCCAGGCTTCAATGATCCACATTAAAGGCGATTTTGAAGAAGAAACCTTTAATGAAGCCTTTATGATGCATACCTCCACTTCGCCGCATTATGGCATCGTGGCGTCCATTGAAACCTCCGCGGCAATGATGAAAGGCAACGCCGGAAAACGGCTGGTGAGAAACGCTATCCGTCGTGCCATCCGTTTCCGTCAGGATATTAAACGCATCAGACAGGGGATGAATGACTGGTTCTTTGACGTCTGGCAGCCGGAAGGCGAGGCGTTGCCTGAGGCGTGCTGGAACCTGGCTCCTGGCGCGGAATGGCACGGATTCAAGGATATCGATGAAAATCACATGTATCTGGACCCGATAAAAGTCACGCTGCTGACACCGGGAATGGACCGTGAGGGCAATATGCAGGAGGAGGGCATTCCCGCCTCTATAGTCGCGAAATACCTGGATCAGCAGGGGATTATCGTTGAGAAAACGGGCCCCTATAACCTGCTGTTCTTGTTCAGTATTGGCATCAACAAAACCAAAGCGTTGCGGCTGATGCGCGCACTCAATGATTTTAAACGCGATTATGACCGCAATTTAACGGTGAAAGAGATGCTGCCGTCGGTCTACAACCAGCAGCCCGCCTTTTACGGCAATATGCGTATTCAGGTGCTTGCTAACGGCATTCATGCCCTGATCCGCGAGCATCGTCTGCCCGAACTGATGTTCCACGCCTTTGAAACCTTGCCAACCATGGTGATGAATCCGCACCATGCTTTTCAGAAGGAGCTGCATGGCGAGATAGAAGAGGTCTATATCGAGGAGATGACTGGCCGCGTCAGCGCCAACATGATCCTGCCGTACCCGCCAGGTGTCCCGCTGGTTATGCCGGGTGAAATGCTGACGGAAGAGAACCAGGCAACGCTGGAATTTATCCAGATGCTGTGTGATATCGGCGCGCATTATCCCGGCTTCGAAACCGATATTCATGGTGCTTATCGCCAGTCGGATGGACGATACAGGGTGAAGGTGATCAAAAACACGCGTTAACGTGGCTATCCGCTGTGCCCCTACATCAAGGCACAGCGGTTTTTTTTGCCGCCGGTGTTGAACTACGCTACCTGCCACCGCACACTACAGCGTTGAAATTCTTACTGGTCGTCGCATGGAAACCTTCTTGTCTCGTTATTCCTTCTCCGTTAAACCGCAGGAAGCCCTGCTGATCCTTATTACCATGTTCTGGGGCGGTACCTTTCTCGCTGTGCAATATGCGGTGACGATGAGCGGTCCGTTCTTTTTTGTCGGACTGCGTTTTGCCACTGCCGCGCTTGCCGTGGCGCTGCTGTCGCTGAAGGTGTTGCGCGGCGTGACCTGGCTGGAGGTCAAAGCCGGTGTGGCGATCGGCGTATCCATTGCGCTGGGTTATAGCTTACAGACCTGGGGATTGCAGACCATCTCCAGCAGTAAATCGGCCTTTATTACTGCCATGTATGTTCCCCTGGTGCCGCTGTTGCAGTGGCTGTGCCTCGGCAGGATGCCGGGGCTGATGTCCTGTCTGGGTATTTTGCTGGCCTTCACCGGCCTGATCCTGCTCGCCGGGCCTGGGGGTGATCTGCTGGTGCCGGGGGAAGGTGAACTCATTACGCTGGCAAGCGCCGTGGCGATCGCCGCGGAAATTATCCTCATCAGCGCCTGGGCCGGAAAGGTGGATATCCGCCGGGTGACCATCATCCAGTTAGCCACCGCCTCGCTGGTAGCGTTTTGCGCCATGATCCCGGCAGGTGAATCGATACCGATACTGTCCCCGGCGCTACTTGGCGTAGGGCTGGGGCTGGGTATCTTCAGCGCGATTATTCAGGTGGTGATGAACTGGGCGCAGCGCAGCGTCTCCCCGACGCGGGCAACGGTGATCTACACCGGCGAGCCAGTGTGGGCGGGCATATTCGGACGTATTGCCGGCGAACGGCTGCCGCTGCTGGCCCTGCTCGGCGGGGTGTTTATCGTGCTGGGCGTGCTGGTCAGCGAGCTGAAGTTTAAAAAGAAAAAGGACGTGAGCGAATGACGCAGGACGCAGTGAAAAAAAGTGGTAAACGTTCACAGGCGGTCAGTGAGAAGAAAGCGGCGATCCTCGCGGCGGCGCTGGCGCTGTTTTCCCGCTCTGGTATCCACGGTACGCGCCTTGAACAGGTGGCCGAGCAGGCGGGCGTGTCTAAAACCAATCTGCTGTACTACTACCCCTCGAAAGAAGCGCTCTATATTGCCGTCTTACAGCAGATCCTCGACATCTGGCTTGCCCCGCTGAAAGCCTTCCGGGAAGACTTCGCGCCGCTGGTGGCTATCAAAGAGTATATACGCCTGAAGCTGGAGGTATCCCGCGATCACCCGCAGGCCTCAAGGCTGTTCTGTCTGGAAATGTTGCAGGGCGCGCCATTGCTGAAAGCCGAGCTGACCGGGGATTTAAAGGCACTGGTGGACGCTAAGTCAGCGATTATTGCCGGCTGGGTGGAGAGCGGCAAGCTTGCGCCCGTCGATCCGCATCATCTGATTTTTATGATCTGGGCCGCCACCCAGCATTACGCTGACTTTGCGACCCAGGTTGAAGCCGTCACTGGTGCGACGCTACAGGACGCTGAGTTTTTCCAGCGCACGGTGGATAACGTCCAGCGGATGATTATCGAAGGGATCCGCGTACGTTAGTTGCCCGGCGGCAGCGGGCAGCTGAGATCGCCTTCCTCACACTGTAATAGCGAGGCCAGCCAGGCTTCGCGTTCAACGGTTTTATCATGCAGACACTGATTATTGATCATCGGCTGCACGCTGCCGCCTTCGGTGGCGGAACTGATAAACGCGCAGTCTGCGTCGCGCATGGTGATCCAGGCCTGCTGCGCTTTTTTAAGCAGCTCGCGCTGCGGCGCATCGGCACGTTTCATGGCGGTGCTGTAAGTGTCGTTGAGTTTTTTATCCGCGGCCTGATATTGCGTGGCAGTGCAGCTGTTCAGCTCAGCTTGCGTGCTGGCACTGGCGCAATCATCGGCGAGCGCCGGTGCGCTTAACAGCGCAGCGGCAAAAAAGAGGGATGTGCGTTTCATCATGTCTCCCGGAGTACAGAAAACAAAAGCCTACATGGTCAGGCTTTGTCGGGCAAGCCCTGGCTGACGGGGTTTATGCCGGGTGGCGCTACGCTTACCCGGCCTACAAATTGAACTATGGTTATGTGCAATACCGTAGGCCCGGCAAGCCTGCGCCGCCGGGCAACTGGTGAACCCTTAACCGATAGTCATCAGACTGGCGTTGCCGCCTGCCGCCGCGGTGTTTACGCTGAGCGAGCGCTCCACGCACAACCGCTCCAGCAGGATATTGCTTTCGCCGCGGGCGAAGCCCTGCACCGACACAATCGCACCTTCACGCTCTGCCACCTGCTCGCACCAGGCGCGCAGCTGATCGGAATCGCCGTGGAAGATCACCGCATCATAAGCCTGAGCGGCGAGGGTTTCCGGCGCGGCCAGCCGAATACGCGCGGTGACTGCCTGCGGCAAGCGTTTTTGCAGATCGCGATGCAGACCATCTTCCGGCCACAGCACCTGACTGCCCACCGACAGCACGGCCGCCAGCTGCGTCAGTGCGTCCTGTTCGGTATCAGCGATACAGAGCACACGTTCGCGTGGCAGCACTGTCCAGGTGTTGCGCTCGCCGGTTGGCCCTGGCAGTACACGCTGTGTACCGCTTTGCGCCTGCCCGGCATACTGCGCGCACAGGGTCTGCAATTCCGGAAGATCTTTTGCCCAGGTTTGCAGCGCCGCCAGCGGTTGTGCCAGCAGGGTTTTCAGCTGCGTATCCACCGACTGCCCGGCGTCGTGACGGGTGAGGGTGGTGCTGACCGCATTTTCCGGACGGCTGGAGAGCAGGCGATACAGATACAGCGGGCCGCCGGCTTTCGGTCCGGTTCCGGACAAGCCTTCGCCGCCAAACGGCTGCACACCCACCACCGCGCCGACCATATTACGATTCACGTAGAGGTTACCGACGTGCGCGCTGCCGGTGACTTTGGCAATGGTTTCGTCAATGCGGGTATGAACGCCCAGCGTCAGACCATAACCAGAGGCGTTGATCTGCTCGATCAGCGCATCCAGCGTCTCACGGCGATAGCGCACCACGTGCAGCACCGGGCCGAACACTTCTTTGGCCAGCTCGTCAAAGCGATCCAGTTCAATCAGCGTCGGCGGAATAAAGGTGCCGGTATTCCATTCTTTCGCATCGTCACGGTTTTCATACACCGCCTGGAATACATTGCGGCCTTTGGCACGCATTGTCTGAATATGATTTTCGATGCTGGCTTTGGCGTCGGCGTCGATCACCGGACCAATATCGGTGGACAGGCGCTCCGGATTGCCCATGCGGCATTCTGCCATCGCGCCGCGCAGCATGGTCAGCGTGTGATCGGCAATGTCGTCCTGTAAGCAGAGCACGCGCAGTGCCGAACAGCGCTGACCGGCACTGTCGAATGCCGACGCCAGTACGTCCACAACCACCTGTTCGGTGAGGGCCGAGGAGTCGACGATCATGGCGTTCATGCCGCCCGTTTCTGCGATCAGCGGCGTCGGACGCCCCTGCGCATCAAGGCGGGTGGCAATGGTGAGTTGCAGCAGCGAGGCCACTTCCGTGGATCCGGTAAACATCACGCCGCGCACGCGGCTGTCGGCGGTCAGCTGTGCGCCTACGGTTTCCCCGCGGCCTGGCAGTAGCTGAACCACGCCCGGCGGCACGCCCGCTTCCAGTAAAATCGCCACGCCCTGGGCGGCAATCAGCGGCGTTTGCTCCGCCGGTTTTGCCAGCACGCAGTTGCCTGCTGCCAGTGCCGCTGCGATCTGACCGGTGAAAATGGCCAGCGGGAAGTTCCACGGGCTGATACAGACCACCGGCCCCAGTGGGCGGTGCGTTTCGTTATCAAAATCGTGGCGAACCTGATCTGCATAGTAGTGCAGGAAATCCACCGCTTCGCGCACTTCGGCAATGGCGTTGCTGAAGGTTTTGCCCGCTTCACGCACCAGAATGCCGATCAACTGCTGCATCTGGCCTTCCATCAGCATAGCCGCGCGTTCGAGGATAGCCGCGCGCTCCTGCGGCGGGGTGGCGAACCAGATGGGCGCTTGATCTACCGCGCTTTCCAGCGCACGTTCCACTTCGTCGGCGGTGGCTTCACGGGTATAGCCGACAATATCTTTCGGCTCGGCAGGGTTGGTAACCGGCGTCAGTTCGCCGGTCTCGCACGGCTGCTCCAGCACCGGCAGCGCCTGCCACTGTTGCAGGGCGCTGTTAAGCAGGGCAGAGGAGAGGGAGGCGAGGCGATGTTCATTTGCCAGATCCAGTCCGGCTGAGTTTACGCGACCATTACCGTACAGCTCACGCGGCAGCGGGATCTTCGGATGCGGCAGTCCCACCTGGCCTTCTTGTGCTGCGAGTTTTTCGACGGCCGTCACCGGATCGGCCACCAGCTCATCCAGCGGCAGCGTGGTGTCCGCGATGCGGTTAACAAACGAGGTGTTAGCACCGTTTTCCAGCAGACGACGCACCAGATAGGCTAGCAGGGTTTCGTGCGTGCCGACCGGCGCATAAATACGGCAAGGGCGATTGAGTTTACCGTCAGCGACTTTTCCCACTACCTGTTCATACAGCGGTTCGCCCATGCCGTGCAGACACTGGAACTCATACTGGCCCGGATAGTAGTTCTGACCAGCAAGCTGATAGATCGCCGCCAGCGTGTGCGCATTATGGGTAGCGAACTGCGGATAGATCAGGTTCGGCACGCCAAGCAGTTTCTTCGCGCAGGCGAGGTAAGACACATCGGTGTACACCTTGCGGGTATACACCGGATACCCTTCCAGACCTTCCATTTGCGCGCGTTTGATTTCGCTGTCCCAGTACGCGCCTTTCACCAGACGGATCATCAGGCGACGGCGGCTGCGACCGGCAAGGTCAATCAGGTAATCAATGACAAACGGGCAGCGCTTCATGTACGCCTGGATCACAAAGCCAATGCCGTTCCAGCCCGCCAGCTCCGGTTCGAAGCAGAGTTTTTCCAGCAGATCGAGGGAGATTTCCAGACGGTCGGCTTCTTCAGCATCAATGTTGATGCCAATGTCGTACTGGCGCGCCAGCAGGGTGAGTGACTTCAGGCGTGGATAGAGTTCTTCCATCACGCGATCGTACTGGGCGCGGCTGTAGCGCGGATGCAGTGCCGACAGCTTGATGGAAATTCCTGGCCCTTCATAGATCCCGCGGCCATTGGAGGCTTTACCAATGGCGTGGATCGCCTGCTGGTAAGAGACCATATACGCCTGTGCGTCAGCCGCGGTGAGCGCCGCTTCGCCCAGCATATCGTAGGAGTAGCGGAAGCCTTTCTCTTCCAGCTTACGGGCATTCGCCAGCGCTTCGGAGATGGTTTCCCCGGTGACAAACTGCTCTCCCATCAGGCGCATCGCCATGTCCACGCCTTTACGGATCAGCGGCTCGCCGCTTTTGCCAATAATGCGATTCAGGGAGCGGGAGAGGCTGGCTTCATTATGCGTGGACACCAGACGACCGGTAAACAGCAGTCCCCAGGTGGCGGCATTAACAAACAGTGACGGGCTGCGGCCAATGTGCGACTGCCAGTTGCCGTTGCTGATCTTGTCGCGGATCAGCGCATCACGCGTAGCTTTATCCGGGATACGCAGCAGCGCTTCCGCCAGGCACATCAGCGCCACGCCTTCCTGGGAAGAAAGGGAAAACTCCTGCAACAGGCTTTGCACCATACCGGCGCGACCGCTGGCGGTTTTCTGGTTACGCAGTTTTTCCGCCAGCTGATACGCCAGCGTGTGGGCTGCGCTGGCAACCGGCTCAGGCAGACGCGCCTGTTCAAGCAGCATAGGTACGGCGTCCGTTTCCGGACGTCGCCAGGCGGCGGTGATGGTGGCGCGGGTGACCGACTGCGGGAGTATATGTTCGGCGAATTCAAGGAAAGGCTGATGCGGTTCGTCAGCCGGTTCGCTGATCTCGTCGCCGACGGTCGAGCCATCGTTAAAGGGGGCCGCCAGCTCCGTTGGCGCACCGTCGGTTTCCAGCTTCTCAAGGTAATTAAAAATGGCCTGTTTGATCAGCCAGTGCGGGGTACGATCGATACGAGAAGCGGCAGTTTTAATTCTTTCGCGCGTTGCATCGTCCAGCTTAACCCCCATGGTGGTGGCGCCCATGTGCGTGACTCCCTTTATTTTGATGTCATACCGTATTGGTTAACCTGAAATATCTACTATGTTGCAACTTTGTGCAACCATGTTAATTGTGACCTGGCCTGCAAGCTAATAAAGCGGGTAATTGTTAATGCGCTGTAACGCTATTTTGAGGGTGCTTATTGCATTCCATTACCTGAAACCATGCGGTACTTAACACTTTTTTAAGGTGCAACCTTTAAAAGCGTGAGCGAGTGCAACCTGGCAATAAAAATGCAAAAAACAGGGATGAATTCCATGTGAATGGCGTGTTAAATCGATTGTGGTTCAGCAACGCTTCCGGCAGGATACGGTCGCCTCATAAAACAATGACGCTTTTACTACGTTCCGGTAAAGGTGCATGCGGCAAGGGTTTTATTTGCCGACGAATAAATCTGGAGATCTTTTTATGGCAGTCAGCACACCAATGATGGTGACGTTTCTTATTTATATCTTTGGCATGATCCTGATCGGGTTTGTCGCCTGGCGTTCAACCAAAAACTTTGATGATTATATTCTCGGTGGTCGTAGTCTCGGCCCGTTCGTGACCGCACTTTCCGCAGGCGCTTCCGATATGAGCGGCTGGTTGCTGATGGGTCTGCCGGGGGCGATATTTATTTCCGGTATTTCTGAAAGCTGGATCGCCATTGGCCTGACGCTGGGCGCGTGGATTAACTGGAAACTGGTGGCCGGGCGTCTGCGCGTGCATACCGAAGTTAATAATAATGCCCTGACGCTGCCGGATTATTTTACCGGTCGTTTTGAAGATAAAAGCCGGGTATTGCGTATTATCTCCGCGCTGGTGATCCTGCTGTTTTTCACCATCTATTGTGCATCGGGCATCGTGGCAGGGGCGCGTCTGTTTGAAAGCACCTTCGGCATGAGCTATGAAACCGCACTCTGGGCGGGGGCCGCGGCGACCATTATCTACACCTTTATCGGTGGTTTCCTGGCGGTAAGCTGGACCGATACCGTGCAGGCGAGCCTGATGATTTTCGCCCTGATCCTCACGCCTGTGATAGTGATTATTTCCGTGGGTGGTTTTGGCGACTCGCTGGAAGTGATCAAGCAAAAAAGCATTGAAAACGTCGACATGCTGAAAGGGCTGAACCTGGTGGCGATCATCTCCCTGATGGGCTGGGGCCTCGGGTACTTCGGACAGCCGCACATTCTGGCGCGTTTTATGGCGGCCGATTCCCATCACACCATTGTGCACGCGCGCCGTATCAGCATGGCGTGGATGATCTTCTGTCTCGCCGGTGCCGTTGCCGTCGGCTTCTTCGGCATTGCGTATTTCAATAACAACCCGTCGCTGGCGGGCGCGGTGAACCAGAACGCCGAACGCGTGTTTATTGAACTGGCGCAGATCCTGTTTAACCCGTGGATCGCAGGTATTCTGTTGTCGGCTATTCTGGCGGCGGTGATGTCGACCCTGAGCTGTCAGCTGCTGGTCTGCTCCAGCGCCATCACGGAAGATTTGTACAAAGCGTTTCTGCGTAAAGACGCCAGCCAGACTGAACTGGTGTGGGTTGGCCGTGTGATGGTATTGCTGGTGGCGCTGGTCGCCATTGCGCTGGCGGCAAATCCGGAAAACCGTGTGCTGGGTCTGGTGAGCTATGCCTGGGCAGGTTTCGGTGCCGCATTTGGGCCGGTAGTGCTGTTCTCGGTGCTCTGGTCACGCATGACCCGCAACGGCGCGCTGGCCGGTATGGTGATTGGTGCCGTTACGGTAATTGTCTGGAAACACTTCGAACTGTTCGGCCTGTATGAAATCATTCCGGGCTTCATTTTCGGCAGTATCGGGATCGTGGTATTCAGCCTGCTGGGCAAAGCGCCTTCGGCGAGCATGCAGCAGCGTTTTGCGCAAGCGGATGCGCACTACCACTCTAAACCTGGCGCACCCGCGCAGGACATTCTTTAATCGTTAATCAGTGCCCGGCACGCTTGCGCAGCCGGGCCATATTACGCGGCACCTCACGACCCTTCCTGCCAGTCCGATCCTTATCCCGCTAAGCATTTACATTATGTGATTATTCAAATCAGATTTTACTTGTCTTTCTTCTTGGCGTAATGATAATCACTATCATTGAAATTTTACCTTTCTTTGCATCAGTTGACAGTCAATAACGTTTAAGGGTTTTCCACATGTTTGTCCCATTTCTCATTATGTTACGCGAAGGACTTGAAGCCGCGCTGATTGTCAGCCTGATCGCAAGCTACCTGAAACGAACCCAACGCGCGCGCTGGTTTGGCGTGATGTGGATTGGCGTCTTTCTCGCCGCCGCGCTGTGCCTGGCGCTGGGGATCATCATCAATGAAACCACCGGTGAATTCCCGCAAAAAGAGCAGGAGCTGTTTGAAGGCATTGTTGCGGTGATCGCCGTGGTGATCCTCACCTGGATGGTGTTCTGGATGCGCAAAGTTTCGCGCAACGTCAAGGTGCAGCTGGAGCAGGCGGTGGATGCCGCCTTGCAGAAGGGGAACCGCCACGGCTGGGCGCTGGTAATGATGGTGTTCTTTGCCGTTGCGCGCGAAGGGCTGGAATCGGTCTTTTTCCTGCTGGCGGCATTCCAGCAGGACGTGGGGATCTGGCCGCCAATCGGCGCGCTGGCCGGACTGGCAACGGCTGTGGTGCTCGGCTTTTTACTCTACTGGGGCGGGATCCGTCTCAATATGGCGGCGTTCTTCAAATGGACCAGCCTGTTTATTTTGCTGGTGGCCGCCGGGCTGTCGGCCGGGGCGATCCGCGCGTTCCACGAGGCCGGGCTGTGGAATCATTTCCAGGACGTGGCCTTCGATATGAGCAACACGCTCAGCACGCATACGCTGTTCGGTACGCTGCTGGAAGGCATCTTTGGCTATCAGGAAGCGCCGAGCGTCAGCGAAGTGGCGGTGTGGTTTATCTATCTGATCCCGGCACTGGTGCTGTTTGCACTGCCGCCGCGCACCGGTACGCAGCCATCGCGCATGGCGCCGTAGTGGTTAACTAAAAATTATCTCGTGTAGTTACAACATACTATTTAAGGGAAAGGTCATGGCAATTCAATTTCGTCGTACAGCGTTACAGGCTGGTATAGCAACGCTGCTGTCCTGCGCATTTGCAGCGCAGGCCGCGGATGTTCCGCAGGTAAAAGTCACGGTAAACGATAAGCAGTGTGAGCCGATGACCCTCACGGTAAACGCCGGTAAAACGCAGTTCGTCATCCTTAACCACAGCCAGAAAGCGCTGGAGTGGGAGATCCTCAAAGGCGTGATGGTGGTGGAAGAGCGCGAAAACATCGCCCCTGGCTTTAGCCAGAAACTTACCGCCAACTTGCAGCCTGGCGAATACGACATGACCTGTGGTTTGCTGACCAACCCGAAAGGCAAGCTGATCGTCAAAGGCGAAGCCACCGCTGATGCCGCACAGGGCAACAGCCTGCTGAGCCTGAGCGGGGCGATCACCGATTATAAAACCTACGTCACCAAAGAGATGGACGGCCTGGTTGCCGGCACCAAAGCGTTCACCGATGCCGTCAAAGCCGGTGACCTCGAAAAAGCGAAATCCCTGTACGCGCCGACACGTCAGCATTACGAGCGTATCGAGCCCATTGCCGAGCTGTTCTCCGATCTGGATGGCAGCATTGATGCCCGCGAAGATGACTACGAGCAGAAAGCCGCCGATCCGAAATTCACCGGCTTCCACCGTCTGGAAAAAGCGCTGTTTGGCGACAACGCCACCAAAGGCATGGAGCAGTATGCCGATCAGCTCAACAGCGACGTGCTGGAACTGCAAACACGCATCAGCGAACTGGCATTCCCGCCATCAAAAGTGGTGGGCGGGGCAGCGGGCCTGATTGAAGAAGTGGCCGCCAGCAAAATCAGCGGCGAAGAAGATCGCTACAGCCACACCGACCTGTGGGATTTCCAGGCTAACGTTGATGGCGCGCAGAAAATCGTCGATCTGTTGCGTCCGCAGCTGCAAAAAGGCAACAGCGAACTGCTGGCCAAAGTGGATGCGAACTTTAAAAAGGTCGATACCATCCTCGCGAAATACCGTACCAAAGACGGTTTCGAAACCTATGACAAACTGACCGACGCCGATCGTAATGCCCTCAAAGGCCCGATCACTACGCTGGCAGAAGATCTGGCGCAGTTGCGCGGTGTGCTGGGTCTGGATTAAGCAAAAATGAACCACGATGATGATTACGGCGTCAGCGAGCCATCGCGCCGCCGGTTGTTGAAAAGCATGGGCGCGCTGGGAGGCGCGCTGGCACTGACTGGTGGATGTCCGGCACACGCGGCTAAACCGCAGAGCGCGCCAGGTACGGTTTCTCCCGATGCGCGCATGGAGACACAGCCCTTTTATGGCACGCATCAGGCGGGCATTCTGACGCCGCAACAGGCATCAATGATGCTGGTGGCGTTTGACGTGCTGGCGAGCGATAAAGCGGATTTGCAGCGGCTGTTTCGTCTGCTGACGCAGCGCATCGCCTTTCTGACCACCGGCGGTCCGGCACCGGACACGCCGAACCCGCGTCTGCCGCCGACGGATTCCGGCATTCTGGGGGAATTTATCGCGCCGGATAACCTGACCATTACCGTTTCGCTTGGCAAGTCGCTGTTCGACGAGCGTTTCGGGCTGGCCGCCCATGCGCCGCGCAAACTGCAAAAGATGACGCGTTTCCCGAATGACTCGCTGGATGCCGCGCTGTGCCACGGCGACCTGCTGCTGCAAATCTGCGCCAATACCGCCGACACGGTGATCCACGCCCTGCGTGACATTATCAAGTACACGCCGGATTTACTCAGCGTGCGCTGGAAACGGGAAGGCTTTATTTCCGCCCATGCGGCGCGCAGTAAAGGGAAGGAAACGCCGATTAATCTGCTGGGCTTTAAAGACGGCACGGCCAATCCGGACAGCCAGAACGCGGCACTGATGAACAACGTGGTGTGGGTGCAGCCCGCTCAGGATGAACCGGCCTGGACCGCAGGCGGCAGCTACCAGGCCGTGCGCATCATCCAGTTCCACGTGGAGTTCTGGGATCGCACGCCGCTGAAAGAGCAGCAGACCATTTTTGGCCGTGACAAGCACAGCGGGGCGCCGCTGGGAATGCAGCACGAACACGATGTGCCGGATTACAGTCGCGATCCGGATGGTGATGTGATCGCCCTCGACAGCCATATCCGGCTGGCGAATCCGCGCACGCCGGAAACCCAGTCGAGCCTGATGATGCGCCGGGGTTATAGCTATTCACTCGGGGTCACCAATTCCGGGCAACTGGATATGGGCCTGCTGTTTGTTTGCTATCAGCATGATTTAGAAAAGGGATTTCTTACGGTGCAGAAGCGACTCAACGGTGAAGCGCTGGAGGAGTACATCAAGCCCATCGGCGGCGGTTATTTCTTTGCGTTGCCGGGTGTCCCTGACGCGAAGCATTACCTGGCGCAGTCATTACTGGAAGCCTGATCCTGCTCACCCTGTCGGTCACGGCAGGGTGTTTCCCCGCTTTGTTGTATTTGTTCACAATTTTTTGCCGGACTCGCCATCATTTTTTTGTATGAACAACTCATTGTTATATTTCTGTAATATAAATGTCAGATGCTCTCTGTAACAAAAGGCTGGGGTTTAAGTTATAAATAAGTAATGCCAATGTTGCATTTATGCTAAATTAATAGGTAATGAGCGCAGCAGCCAGTGTTCCCGGCAGTGATACGTTGTTTCACTATGGAGATCGCGAATGGTAAGGTCCTCTTTCGGACATAGCAGCAAATCATCCCGCAAATCCCGGTGCGGTAGATCTTCTACCGGCAATGACTTTCTCACCGCTCTGTTTTCCACCCCTTCCGAAATTCCTGATGTATCCGACGCGGCAGATGTCTTATCTGGTCGTTCTGCGGCGTCATGTCCAGAAGCAAGCAATGGCTTACAAGGAAGCCAAACCTCAGACGTTCGTGCGCATAATCGCGTCGCTGTAGACGCGTGTGATGTAAACCAACAACTCAAGGTGCTATCCATGGGAAGACAAAAAGCAGTGATCAAAGCTCGTCGTGAAGCAAAACGTGTGCTGAGACGGGATTCGCGCAGTCATAAACAGCGTGAAGAAGAATCGGTCACCTCGCTTGTGCAGATGAGTGGCGTAGAATCAATTGGCATGGCACGTGACTGCCGTGATAATTCACCAATTGCAGCGCGCAATGAAGCTCAGGCGCACTACCTGAATGCTATTGAGAGTAAATCCCTTATTTTCGCCACCGGGGAAGCCGGTTGCGGAAAAACCTGGATTAGCGCAGCGAAAGCGGCGGAGGCCCTCATTCATAAGGATGTGGAGAGGATTATCGTCACCCGTCCGGTCCTGCAAGCCGATGAAGATCTTGGCTTCTTACCCGGCGATATCTCGGAGAAGTTCGCTCCTTATTTCCGGCCCGTCTACGATGTGCTGGTAAAACGCCTGGGGGCGTCCTTTATGCAATACTGCCTGCGACCAGAAATCGGCAAGGTAGAAATCGCGCCGTTCGCCTATATGCGCGGACGTACATTTGAAAATGCGGTCGTCATTCTTGACGAGGCTCAGAACGTGACCGCTGCGCAAATGAAAATGTTTTTGACGCGCCTCGGGGAAAACGTGACCGTCATCGTTAACGGTGATATTACCCAGTGTGATTTGCCGTCGGGCGTTAAGTCCGGCCTGAGCGATGCGCTGGCACGTTTTGAGGAAGATGAAATGGTCGGTATCGTCCGCTTTACTACCGAAGATTGCGTTCGCTCGGCCCTCTGCCAGCGCACACTGAAAGCGTACTACTGACACGCCACTATTGATAACAAAGCCCGGGAAACCGGGCTTTGCTTTTTGTAGGGCAAAATCAGGACGAAAAAAAAGCCCGTACATCAGTACGAGCTCTTCTTTATATGTGGCGGTGAGAGAGGGGTTCGAACCCTCGATACGTTGCCGTATACACACTTTCCAGGCGTGCTCCTTCAGCCACTCGGACACCTCACCGTATTGTTTTGCTACCGTCCCGCAGGGGGCAACGGGGCGCTACTATAGGGATTCAGGGTAAATCGGTCAAGCAGATTTTCCGCTTTGACGTCTGACTGGTTAAGGAACAGGCATCTCCCACGGTTTACACCGTGGGAGGGGCTTAGCGCTGTGAATCAGGGCGTTCGTTATTTTTAACGACCTCCTGTGCCTTACTGTAGCTTTCCATCAGTAACTGATAAGCCGGGAAGATGTGCGTATACACTTCCGCCCACTGGGCCGCATCATCATGGTTCCAGCTGCCCTGAATTTCAGATGCGACCGCAGCTGTATCCATGGGCACCACACCCGCCTGCACAATACGCGCCAGGGTAATTTCCTGCGCCATCTTGCTGTAGGTGCCGGAGGCGTCAATCACCGCAAAGACTTTATAGCCGTCGGCCACGGCGCTGATAGAAGGAAATGCCATGCAGACGCTGGTGATGGTACCCGCGATAATCAACGTTTTGCGCCCGGTGGCTTTTACCGCTGCCACAAAGTCCGGATTGTCCCAGGCATTAATCTCGCCTTTGCGCGCCACATACTGCGCGTGCGGCGCGGCGGCATGGATCTCAGGGATCAGCGGACCATTCGGTCCCTGGGGTACGGATGCCGTGGTGATCACCGGCATTTTCGCCAGCGTGGCGATTTTTGCCAGCGCAGCCGCCCTGGCGCGCAGCTCGGGCATGGGCATATCACCGACGGTCTGGAACAGTCCGCTCTGATGGTCGATAAGCAGCATCACCGCGTCATTCACATCAATGACGGGACGAGCGCCATTGAAATTTGCTGGATTAGACATTTTGATCTCCTCACGATTACGCGTTGGGCTGACCGAAGCGGCCAGCGTTAAAATCACGAACGGCTTCCGCGATTTCGGTTTTTGTGTTCATCACAAAGGGGCCGTAACCCACAATGGGTTCGTTTAACGGCTCGCCGGCCAGCAGCAATACTTTGGCGTGGCTACTGGCGTACAGATGCACCTGCTTACCGGTTTGGCTCAGGACAACAAGTTGCGCTTCACTGGCCTGCGCGGTGTTATTCACCGTAATGCTGCCCTCCAGCACCACCAGCGCCGTACTCCATCCTTCCGGCTGATCCAGCGCCAGCGTGCCCCCTTCACGTAGTGAAACGTCCCAGACGTTCAGCGGCGAAAAGGTGTGTGCGGGGCCTGAGATATCTCCGTAGCGGCCCGCGAACACGCGTAGCTCGCCGCTGTTATTCGGCAATTTAATCAGCGGAATAGCGCTTTTCGTGAAACTCTGGTAACCCGGCGCGGTCATCTTGTCCTTTGCTGGCAGATTGACCCACAGCTGGATCATTTTCAGTTCACCTCCCTGACGGGCGAAGTGCTCAGAATGAAACTCCTGGTGCAGAATGCCAGATCCCGCGGTCATCCACTGCACATCACCGGGGCCAATTACACCGCCCTGGCCCGTTGAGTCTCGGTGCTCCACTTCACCGGCATAGACGAGAGTGACGGTTTCAAAGCCACGATGGGGATGCTCACCTACGCCGCGCTTCTGACCCTCTGCCGGGAATGTCCAGGGACCCGCGTAGTCCAGCAGTAAAAACGGGCTGAGCGGTTTGCCATGGGTCTGGTACGAAAACAGCGAGCGAACCGGAAATCCATCACCGACCCAGTGTTGTTGTGGCGCAGAATAGACGCCGATGACCTCTTTCATGATCCTCTCCTGATAGTGTGTTGATGCGCATTAGCTTAGAATTGCGGGTAAAATTGCGATAGAGAGCAAAATTCACACTCACTGTTCCATATCTGGAACAACGGGGTTTTTATGCAGGATCTCAATGATTTCGCGTGGTTTGTGAAAGTAGTGGAGCACGGCGGTTTCGCTGCTGCGGGGCGGGCATGTCATCAACCCAAATCTAAACTGAGCCGTCGTATCGCGCAGCTTGAAGAAAGGCTCGGCGTACGCTTGATCCAGCGCACAACGCGTCAGTTTACGGTAACGGAGGTAGGCCAGACGTTTTACCGGCATTGCAAAGCGATGCTGGTTGAGGCCGAGGCGGCACAAGAAGCTGTGGCGGCATTGCAGGCAGAACCGCGAGGCACGGTCAGGATCACCTGTCCCGTTACGCTGTTACATGTGCATGTAGGGCCTATGCTGGCACGTTTTATGGTGCGCTATCCTGGCATTACGCTGCAACTGGAAGCCACTAACCGACGGGTGGATGTGGTGGCGGAAGGCGTGGATGTGGCTATCCGCGTTCGCCCGGCCCCCTTCGATGACAGCGATTTAGTGCTACGGGTGCTGGCAGATCGCGGGCACTGTCTGGTCGCCAGTCCGCAACTTGTCCAGCAGATGGGCGAACCGCGTATGCCAAAAGATCTGAGCCACTGGCCGGGATTAAGTATGGGAGCGGGTAAACAGGTTCATCTGTGGGAGCTGGGTGGCCCGGCGGGTGCGAAGGTTGAGATCCCTTTTTCGCCGCGGTTTATTACCTCCGATATGCTGTCGCTACGCGAAGCAGCGATGGCCGGTTTAGGGGTGGTACAACTGCCATTATTGATGGTGAAAGATCAGTTTGCAGCGGGGACGCTGGTGAGGGTGCTGCCCGAGTGGGAGCCGCGCCGTGAAGTTATCCATGCGGTGTATCCTTCCAGGCGAGGTTTGCTGCCTTCAGTGCGTGCACTGGTGGATTTTCTGGTGATGGAGTATGCGCGACTGGTGGAGGAGTGAGGGGGCAACAAGCAAAAAAAAGCCCGTACAAAAGTACGAGCTCTTCTTTAAATATGGCGGTGAGGGAGGGGTTCGAACCCTCGATACGTTGCCGTATACACACTTTCCAGGCGTGCTCCTTCAGCCACTCGGACACCTCACCATATTGTCATCCCGTTGTTGCTGGGACGGCGCTAATGTAGGGAAATCCTCACTCAGCGTCAATCACCTTTTTCAATAAATTAGCGCGTTTAGACAAACTTCCAGCAACCTGCTTCTTAATCGCGCTGGAATTGATTTTTTTATCGTCAGCCCGGAGAACCTCTGAAAGAGGTAGAAATTTGTTATGCTGCTAACCTGATAAATCTCATGAAAAAAAGTACCGTGCCGCAGGCGGTAAAACATGCGCTTACTGAAAACAGCGCAATAACTTCTGGAGTCGATATGGATATTCTGTTCTGGCATCCGACCTTTGATACCCAATACTGGCTGACCGAGCTGCAACGTGAACTGCCGCAGGCCCGCATCCGCGAATGGAAACCGGGTGACAATGCCCCTGCGGATTATGCGCTGGTGTGGCATCCACCCGTTGAAATGCTGCAAGGGCGGGAACTGAAAGGCGTTTTCTCGCTGGGGGCCGGCGTCGATGCCATTCTCAGTAAACTGAAAGCTCATCCGGAAATGCTGTTGCCGTCGGTGCCGCTGTTCCGGCTGGAAGATACCGGCATGGGGCTGCAAATGCAGGAGTATGCCACCAGCCTGGTGTTGCACTGGTTCCGCCGCTTTGATGATTATCAGGCGCTGAAACAGCAGGGGAAATGGCAGCCGCTGGAGGAGTATAAGCGCGAAGACTTTACCGTCGGCGTGCTGGGCGCGGGCGTGCTGGGGGCGAAGGTGGCCGAAAGTTTGCAGGAGTGGGGCTTCCCGTTGCGCTGCTGGAGCCGCAGCCGCAAATCGTGGCCAGGGGTCACTAGCTTCGCCGGTGATGCGGAACGCGCCGAGTTTTTACGCGGTACGCGGGTGTTGATCAACCTGCTGCCGCATACTGCGGAAACCGAGGGCATCATTAATCTCGCGTTGCTTAACCAGCTCGCCGATAACAGCTATTTCATGAATCTGGCGCGCGGCGCGCATGTGGTGGAAGCCGATCTCATCCAGGCGCTCGATAGCGGCAAGCTGAAAGCGGCCATGCTGGATGTTTTTAGCCAGGAGCCGCTGCCAGAAACCAGCCCCCTGTGGGCACATCCCCGCGTGGCAATGACCCCGCACATTGCCGCGGTGACGCGTCCGCTGGAAGCCATTGCCTCTGTTGCCTGGACCATTGAGCAACTCGAAGCGGGCCAGCCGGTCTCCGGTCAGGTGGATCGGGTACGCGGATACTGAGGATCGCCCGGCCATGGCCGGGTTTTCATTATAAAGGCGGGCGATATTTGCTATCCTTGCGGAAATCGCCAGAGGAGAGTTTCATGTATCCCGTTGACCTGCACATGCACACCGTCGCCAGCACTCATGCGTACAGCACGCTTCATGACTATATCGCTATCGCCAAAAGTAAAGGACTGAAGCTTTTCGCCATTACCGATCACGGCCCCGATATGGCGGATGCCCCGCATTACTGGCACTTTGTTAACATGCGTATCTGGCCGCGCGTGGTGGATGGCGTCGGGATCCTGCGCGGTATCGAAGCTAATATCAAAAACACTGCCGGGGAGATCGACTGTACCGGGCCGATGCTTCCCGCGCTCGATCTGATCATCGCCGGTTTTCACGAGCCGGTATTTGCCCCGCAGGATCAGGCAACCCATACCGACGCAATGATTGCCACCATGGCCAGCGGCAATGTGCACATCATCAGCCATCCGGGAAATCCAAAATATCCCGTTGATATTAAGGCGATTGCTGAAGCTGCCGCCCACTATCAGGTGGCGCTGGAAATCAACAACTCCTCGTTTATTCACTCCCGCAAAGGCAGTGAAGCCAACTGCCGGGCAATTGCCGCCGCCGTGCGTGACGCGGGCGGTTGGGTGGCGCTGGGATCCGATTCCCACACCGCCTTTTCGCTGGGTGATTTTACTGAATGCCGTAAAGTGCTGGATGACGTTAACTTCCCGGAAGAGCGTATTCTTAACGTTTCCCCGCGCCGTCTGCTGAATTTCCTTGAATCGCGCGGCATGCCGCCGATCCCTGAATTTGCTGAATTTTAATGTCTGTTATGGAATCAACTAATGAATGAATTTTCAATCCTCTGCCGTATGCTGGGCTCGCTTTACTATCGTCAGCCGCAGGATCCGGTGCTGGCCCCGCTGTATACGCTGATCCGCGAGGGCAAGCTGGCAGAGAACTGGCCGCTGGAGCAGGACGAGCTGCTGGCGCGCTTGCAGGCCAGCGCGGATCTGCCCGCGCTGACGGCAGACTATGAAGCGCTGTTTACTGGCGACGACTGTAAGGTGTCGCCGTATCGCAGTGCATGGGAAGAAGGCGCCGCAGAAGCGGATGTCAGGGCGTTTTTAACCGCGCGCGGTATGCCGTTGACCGATGCTCCTGCCGATCATTTTGGCCTGTTGCTGCTGGCGGCATCCTGGCTTGAAGATAATGCAGGCGAGGATGAGAGCGAAGCGCTGGAAACCCTGTTTGGTGATTACCTTCTGCCGTGGTGCGGAACCTTCCTCGGTAAGGTTGAAGCCCACGCAACGACGGCGTTCTGGCGTACCATGGCGTCCCTGACGCGTGATGCGCTGGCTGCAATGTGGGACGATTTGCAGGACGATACCGCAGAATAATGTGATAGAAATCACTTATTTAATGTAACGAGCAATTCGTTATTGCAAATAACGTGCGTCAGATCTCATCCCGCAGGCGCGTATCTGCTAAGATGCGCGCCATGAACATACTCTTTTCAATCGCACTCACCACCGGCATTCTCTCCGCACTCTGGGGCTGGGTGGCGGTCTCTCTCGGGCTGTTAAGCTGGGCGGGTTTTCTCGGCTCGACGGCCTATTTCGCCTGTCCGCAGGGCGGACTCAAGGGCTTGCTCATCACCCTGTGTACGCTGTTAAGTGGCGTCGGCTGGGCGCAGTTGATCATCCATAGCAGCGCCATGCTGCCGCAGCTGACCATTGCTGGTTACGCCATCACGGGTGTGGTCGCCTTTCTGATGTGTATGCAGGCGAAAAATGTGCTGTTGTCATTTGTGCCTGGCACTTTTATTGGTGCCTGCGCGACCTTTGCAGGGCAGGGTGACTGGCGGTTAGTGTTGCCGTCTTTGATGGTCGGCTTGCTGTTTGGTTTCGCGATGAAAAACAGCGGACTGTGGCTGGCGATGCGGCGGGAAAAGCAGCGCCAAAGTACGGCAGTGGCGGAATAAAAAAGGCGTGACGAAAGCCGCCACGCCCGCGCACATTATTATTATCAGGACTCGGGTGGTACGGCCATCTGACGATATTTTTGCAGTACCGCATTTTTCACTTCGCCAGGGCTTTGCAAATCCCACAGCCCGCGATCGATACCGTCATTGATCAGGAAGATCACGCCCGTTTCAATGGCCGACATCAGGCACAGCATCACCGGTTCATTGGCGGTATAACCAATTTCTCCTTCCAGCAGACGTTGATAATCAATGAAGCGGAACACGCCCGCCTGCACTTCATACGACAAGATGGTTTTACTGGTGTTAACTGACGAGAGGATCTCCCCCGTACTGACGTTGACCACGCGCAGATTCACCGCCACTTGATCAAGCTGATACTGGGTATCGCCGCCAATGCCGAAGTACCGCGCTCCCACGCCGCCCGATTTCACATTGCTTTCGTAGCCAATAATAGAGCCTTCGATCATGACGTTCGCCGCGGTCAGCGACTGCAACGGTACGCGGTTATTCATCGCGACCGTGCCGTTTTCCTGGGCGGCGCGGATGATTTTGCGTTCGTTAAGCAGGTTTTGCAGTCCCTGACGCTCAAGCGGCACAAACCATCGCGAATCTTTGAGCGCCGTGACCAGCATCGCGGTGGCACTTTGCGGCACCGCCGTGGAGAAGTTACTCGCCGGATACGCTTTAAACTGTCCGGTTTCATCCTGAATGTTGTATACCGAAACAAACACTTTGCCCGCAGGCGGCGGCAAATGCGTCAAATCGCGAAAGCTTTGTGCTCTTGGCATCAGTGTCGGTTTCGCCGCTTCTTTCGGCGGGGCGGTTAAGCATCCGCTAAGTAAACACACCGCCAGTAAAATAAGTAAGCGCTGCATAATAGGTGTCCTGTAGTAGCTGTGTGTTAAAAGTCGGTCGAATTGGTTTGCAAACCTGAAACCTGAATAGTCGATGTTTTACCTGTTTTGCGGTCGGTAACGTTGAGCTGTAATTGACCGTCATTATTTGCGATATCAACAATAAAATCGCCGGTCACCATCCGCCCCTGTTTTCCGGTATTAATATTGGTCAACAGGCCGCCTAACAGTTGCGACTGGATGGCCTGGGTAAAATTATCAAGCGCTGACGGGGTTTCGATACCAAAATCGTCCTTGAAACTGGGATCTTTATAAGAGTTTTGGGCCTGGGCGCTATTCAGTAAAAACGCGCCATTATTTGGATTCCCTCCGAAATTAGGATTTCGAAACTGAAACGTCATATTTCCCGCCCAACTTTGCGGGGAAATAAGCATAAGCGTGACAACGGCACAGGCGATACGCATAACAGCCTCCGGAATAAATTAATAAGTTTTAGTATTCGTCTTTCGCCAGATCCCCGGTACTGAGCAGAGCCTGATCAATTTGCCGGCGATCCAGTGCTTCTTCGGTTTGCGCTATCGCGATATTTACGTTGTTGTCGAAATCGCGTTTGGTCGGAAATAAAAAGGTCTGATAAACCAGATCCTGATTAACCGTAATGGTGATCCAGCTGCCCCAGCGCGCACTCGGGCGTTCATTGATGGTTATATTTCCCGTATAACTGCTTTCCCATTTATCGCTAAATGCACGATAGAAATCGTGTCCCACCGATGACACCGTGTGGTCGGTCAGCAATCCCGGCACTTCCACTTCAACAGCGTGCAGGTTCCCGGCAGCCAGCAGAAGTTCTGCGGCTGCAAGCCAGGCTATGTAAGGTTTCATGATGCTAACGCCTGAGGTTGTCGTTAGCCCAGGAGACCGCCTGCGTGCGGTTTTTTACCGAGATTTTTTTAAATAAGTTATACAGATGCGTTTTAACCGTGTTTTCGCTGATAAACAGGGCGCGGGCGATCTCGATATTTGAGGCGCCGATGCGCAGCTTATTGAGGATCTCTTTCTCACGGTGGGTGAGCAGAGCAGACTCAGAGCTGTTATAGCGATAGTTACCCGAGTGGGTAATGAGGTAGCTGGCCAGTTTTTGTGAGAAGTAGCATTCGCCGCGTTGTACGCTTTGCAGGCCGTCAACCACATGCGATTCATCTTCGGTCACATAGAAAACTCCGTTGATATGCGGCCAGTTTTCGATGTCGCGGAAGGGGTACTCGTCGGGGGTATTCAGTAACAACAACTTTATATTATTGTTTTTGCGACTTAAATTGTCCTGCCAGTACTGGATAAGTTTTTTATCCGCTTCCATCATATCAAATAAGATCACGCTGCCAGGATTAATATCATCCAGAGATCGTTGAATATTATGGAGTTTCCCTGTAATCGCCAGGGAGTTTTTTAAATGTTGTAATAAAGCTGTAGCCTGTAGTGAGGGTTTCGTAATCAACAGGATAGACTGACCATGTAAACTCTGGACTTCATTAAACATGATGAAACTCCGCTTTTAGGTACACCTGCCGTCTTTCTCCAACACAATATGGAGACCCAGAAGTACTGACAGATGTTGAACTGCTGTGTGTAGAAAAATAATAAACCCGCAAATGGGTGAAATTAACAAAGTGAAAACATACTGCTGATTTCAATCTAGTCATTACTAACCTTAAATCAAGTGTTAAACATGTAACAGAATGTAAAATTAAATTATAAAATGTTTTTAAGGTGTTTGTGAATGGTTTGATTTTAATGGTTAAGTTGTACAAGTTAATACCTGTGTATCAATTTTTACGACGAAAAAAATCATATTAACCTATTGATATATAAGCCGATATATTAAATATGTTAAAATTGGATTACACACTAATATAAAGTGACTACCTCCAGTTCTTTAATGTGTGAATTTCGTAAAGAAAAATGTTCGCCGGTGACGATTTTGGTAAAAATGTGGTTTACGCCCTCGCTGATATCCAGGAATAAGCGCTAAATATTCTTGTGGTACTGTAAAGGTACTGCTGTTTAGCAATAAGTGTGACAAAACGCGAGGTACTTTAGAGGGGCTTCCCGCGCATCTCATACTTTGAGGTGAGTATTTATAAAAAAATACGAATCGCAGGTGAGATATTTAAGATATTTCTCCAGGCATACTCTCCACTGTTACGAGGCGTTAACAAGTATTGAAATAAGTTAACGACCCCGGCAGACATTATTTATGCACGATAACCAGGTCCAGGTGACAGCATGAAAAACAGACTGTTATTTATGGTGTTGACAATGTTGGGTGCGCCTGGAATTACCTATGCGGCAGGTTACGATCTGGCAGCGTCAGAATATAACTTTGCGGTGAATGAACTGAGCAGGGCTTCTTATAACAAAGCAGCCATTATCGGTCAGCAAGGTAACAATAACAGCGCTCAGCTAACGCAGGAGGGATCCAAATTACTGGCAGTGGTTTCACAGGATGGTGGAAATAACCGGGCTCAGGTCCAGCAGTCAGGAAATTACAACCTTGCGTATGTCGATCAGACGGGTAATTCCAATGATGCGTCTATTACGCAAGGGGCTTACGGTAATACCGCGATGATTATCCAGAAAGGCTCAGGTAACAGAGCGAGTATTGCGCAATATGGTTCACAAAAAACAGCAGTCGTAGTGCAGAGGCAGTCGCAAATGGCTATTCGCGTTACCCAACGTTGAAAGCATTGAGACGCTTATATATCAATCCGATGGGGGTTTACCATGAAATTTATCAAAGTGGCAGTTGTAGCAGCGATCGTTGTTTCTGGCAGTGCTTTTGCTGGCTCCATTCCACAGTATGGTCACGGTGGTGGTCACAATAGCGGCCCGAATTCTGAACTGAGTATTTATCAGTATGGTAGCACCAACGCTGCGCTGGCACTGCAAACTAACGCCCGTGATTCCAGCCTGTCCATTACCCAGAATGGCAGCGGCAACGGTGCTGATGTTGGTCAGGGCTCGGATGACAGCGTCATCGAACTGACGCAGACTGGCTCACGCAACAGCGCCACCATCGACCAGTGGAACAGCCGCGACTCCGACATCAACGTTAACCAGCACGGTGTGCTGAACGGCGCGCTGGTTAACCAGACGGCTTCTAACTCCTGGGTTGAAGTTCGTCAGGTTGGTTTTGGCAACAACGCGACTGCCAACCAGTACTAAGTCTTTCGCTGTGTAAAAGAACAGGGCTGCGGCCCTGTTTTTTTTCATCCGGAGAAAAGTATGCATCCACTCTTATTGCTGGTGGCGCTGTCCAGCCAGATCACGTTCGATACCGCGCAAGACGGCGACATCTATACCATTACGCCACAGGTGACGCTGAGCCAGTCCTGTGTCTGCCAGGTGCAAATCAGCGCGACCCGCAGCGGCAGCGCTGGACAAAGTACATCGGTCCAGCGTCACTCCGTAACGATTACGGCCAATCAGCCTGTCGCCCTGGCCCGGCTGCGCATGACGATGTCACCCCAGGATAAGGCCAGCATTACCGTAACCGTCACCGACGGGCATTCACTGCAGCTGTCGCAGCGGTGGGGCGGGGCAGAGTAATGTTGGTAATGCATGGAAAGACAATATCCCTGTCAGCGGCAAAACACTGCTGTACACTTACCCTGATTAAACAGGTTAAGAGAGGCGAACATGCACTCGCGTATAAAAGTCATTCAAGGTGACATCACCACGCAACAGGTCGATGTCATAGTCAATGCGGCAAATCCCTCTTTGATGGGCGGTGGCGGTGTGGATGGCGCTATCCATCGTGCAGCAGGCCCGGCATTACTGGAAGCCTGCAAAGTGGTGCGTCAGCAGCAGGGTGAATGCCCGCCCGGTCATGCGGTGATCACGCTGGCAGGGGAGTTACCGGCGAAAGCTGTGATCCATACCGTTGGCCCGATCTGGCATGGCGGCGAGCACCATGAAGCGCGGCTGCTGGAAGATGCTTATCGCAACAGCCTGAAGCTCGCAGAGGCAAACGGTTATCACTCGATAGCCTTTCCGGCAATCAGCACCGGGGTATATGGCTACCCGAAAGCGGCGGCAACAGAAATCGCAGTAAACACAGTTTCGGAATTCCTCACCCGTCGCCCTTCGTTTGGCGAGGTATACTTTGTCTGTTATGACGATGAAACTACCCGACTTTACCAGAGTCTCCTTACCCAACGTGGAGAGGAACCCGGCGCATAATACCCGACTGGGGCTGGCTATCGCCCCGGTCTGCGCGGCGCATCCTGGCGAATGTGGTCTGCTGGTGCTGGATGACAGCCTTGATGCTTTCGCCGCGCGCTACCGGCTGGTGGAAATGGCCGAACGCACCCTCGATATTCAGTACTATATCTGGGAAGACGACATGTCCGGGCGGCTGCTGCTGTCCGTGATCCTCGACGCCGCCAGCCGCGGCGTAAAAGTACGCCTGTTGCTGGACGACAATAATACTGTCGGCATGGATGACACGCTGCGCATCCTCGACGCGCATCCGAATGTTGAACTGCGTCTGTTCAATCCTTTCTCTTTCCGTACCCTGCGGGCGCTCGGCTACCTCACCGATTTTGCGCGTCTAAACCGGCGCATGCATAACAAAAGCTTTACGGTGGACGGTGAGGTCACGCTGGTGGGCGGCAGAAATATCGGCGATGCCTATTTTGGCGCGGGTGAGCAGCCGCTGTTCACCGATCTCGATGTACTGGCCATCGGACCCGTCGTCGCCGACGTCAGTCACGATTTTGAGCGTTACTGGACCTGCAAATCGGTTTCCACGCTACAGGATGTGCTGGATATTCCTGAAGAGGACATTGAGGAGCATATCCGTATCCCGGAATCCTGGTACAGCGACGTCACGGCAAAGCGTTATCTGAATAAGCTGGAATCCACCCGCTTCGCCACGCTGCTGGAAACGAACTCGTTGCCGTTGATGTGGGCAAAAACCCGCCTGCTCAGTGATGATCCCCGCAAAGGACAGGGCAGGGCGCGCGATCATACGCTGTTGCCGCAGCGCCTGGTGAATGTGATGGGTATGCCGGAGCAGCAAATAGACATCTGTTCCGCTTATTTTGTCCCGACCCGCTCCGGTGTAGCGCAACTGCTGCAACTGGTGCGCAAAGGCGTCAAAATCGCCATTCTCACCAATTCGCTGGCAGCCAATGATGTCGCCGTAGTGCATGCCGGTTACGCCCGCTGGCGTAAAAAATTACTGCGTCACGGCGTGGAGTTATATGAGCTAAAACCGACGCACGAAGGGGGCCGCCATCCTCATGACCGTGGCCTGACCGGTAACTCCGGCTCCAGTCTGCATGCGAAAACCTTCAGCATTGATGAACGTAAAGTCTTTATCGGCTCGTTTAATTTCGATCCGCGCTCGGCGACGCTCAATACGGAAATGGGCTTTGTCATTGACAGCGAGCAGCTGGCGGCGCGGATCCACCAGCGTTTTCTGCAAAGTCAGCGGGACGTGGCGTGGGAATTACGTCTCGATCGCTGGGGAAGAATCAACTGGATCGAGCAGAAAGACGGCGTGGAAATTGTCCATAAAAAAGAGCCGAAGACCCGTTTCTGGCAGCGTCTGCTGGTGCGTTTCGTCTACCGGCTGCCGGTAGAGTGGCTACTCTGAACGACGAGTAGCCACACCGATTTTCAGGCCTCGCTTTTCACCGGCTGCTGTTGCGGCTTACCCGAGAACAGGAAACGCAACAGCGGTATGCGCAGATGCACTTCATAGAGGATCAGCGCCCCGCCCACCACAAACACCAGACCTGTCAAGAAGCCCAGCAGATTCGAATGAATGTGCGGGGTGATCCACGCGCCGTAAAACAGCGTTAATGGATGGTGCACCAGGTAGATAAACAGTGAGGCATTCACAAAATAAGTGACACGGGCAGACTGGAAGTTCAGCAGCCGATGCCCGAACGAAAAGACCACGTTCACCATCCACAGTCCCAGCACCATCGTGATCACGCTTTCCGTTTCATACATCCAGCCGTCGCCGCTGCCGTAACGCTGATTGAGCAGATAGGCGCAAAAGCCCAGCACCGCGCCCAGCAGGCAGGGGAGGGAAGGCGTAATAAACAGATCTTTCAGACGCGGGCTGATAAACGTCAGCGCGCCTAACAGGAAGAAGGGCACGTAAAACAGCGTCTGCATCACGGTGAAGTTAAACAGCCCATCGCTGAGAAGCGGCGGCCAGGCGATCAACAAGGTGCGGCGCAGGGCCGCGTAAAGCAGGCCCAGAATCAGGAACAACAGCGTGAGTTTCCCCATGCCGATGTCGGTGAAAAATTTTCCGGGTTTCAGCCGGCGCTGGAGCGCGCCAAACAGCCAGACGCCAATAGTGGTCAGCACCACCAGCACCAGCAGGAACCACAGGTGCGAAACCAGTTCCCAGATGAGGGTGTTGTATTTGTCATACGCCGACAGCGTATGCCAGCTCTCCGTTTTGCCTTTAACATGCTGCAGCATCATAAACTGTGGCAGCGTCAGCAACGGAATGGCGGTTAACATCGGAATGCCGACACGCTCAACGCGCACTTTCCACCAGCGTTTCACCGGGTAGCGCAAAAAAAGCATGTAAGAGAAATAACCGGAGATGACAAAGAAGACCTGCATCCGGAACGAATGAATAAAATCATTAAACAGGGTCAGGCCCCACGACGGGCTGGCGCTGTTTACGTGCCAGACATGACTGGAGTAGATAAGTGAGATATGAAAGGGGATTCCGAGTAACATCAGCCACGCGCGGATGGAATCCAGAAAATACTCACGCTGTGCAGGGATTTTGCTCATATAACTCCATGCAGTATCAGACTTTTCGCCTTATTCCATAGGCTAAATAAAGGGTACATTCGGTGGCAACCCTACACTAACAAAAACAATCTGTCTCCAGGATAAACGCGTAATTGATAATGGTGGACTTTCATTTGCTTACACACTGAGCCAGTACGCGAACAAAGCCGGGATTAAGTTGTCGGAATGCCAGAACTTCCATTAAAATGGATGGATCGATTTAAGCACACAAAGGGGGAAGTGCTTAGTTATATGAAACATAAACAACAAGTGATGAAAATGCGTTGGTTAGGCGCAGCGGTACTGTTATCCCTGTACTCCTCATCGGGCTGGGCTTTTACCCTCGATGACGTAGCAAAACAGGCACAGTCATTAGCCGGTAAAGGCTATGAAGCCCCTAAAAGCAACCTGCCTTCTGTGTTCCGCGAAATGAAATACGCGGACTATCAGCAGATCCAGTTCAATCACGAGAAAGCCTATTGGAACAACGTTAAAACCCCATTTAAGCTTGAGTTCTACCACCAGGGTATGTACTTCGACGTGCCTGTCACTGTCAATGAGGTGACGTCGAACGCTGTGCGCAAGATCAAATACAGCCCGGATTATTTTAATTTTGGCAACGTGCAGCATGACAAAGATACCGTCAAGGACCTGGGTTTTGCCGGGTTCAAAGTGCTGTATCCGATCAACAGCAAAGATAAAAATGACGAAATCGTCAGTATGCTGGGCGCGAGCTATTTCCGCGTCATTGGCGCGGGGCAAACCTATGGCCTGTCAGCCCGTGGTCTCGCTATTGATACCGCGCTGCCTTCCGGTGAAGAGTTCCCGCGTTTTCGTGAGTTCTGGATCGAGCGTCCAAAACCGACCGACAAACGCCTGACGATTTACGCGCTGCTGGATTCCCCGCGGGCAACCGGTGCTTACCGTTTCGTGATCATTCCGGGCCGCGATACCGTGGTTGACGTGCAGTCGAAAGTCTATCTGCGCGACAAAGTGGGCAAGCTCGGCGTAGCACCGCTGACCAGTATGTTCCTGTTCGGGCCTGGGCAGCCGTCTCCGGCGACCAACTTCCGCCCGGAACTGCACGATTCTAACGGTCTGTCGATTCATGCCGGCAATGGCGAATGGATCTGGCGTCCGCTGAACAACCCGAAACACCTGGCTGTCAGCAGCTATGCAATGGAAAACCCGCAGGGCTTTGGCCTGTTGCAGCGTGGCCGTCAGTTCTCCCGTTTCGAAGATCTGGATGACCGCTACGATCTGCGTCCGAGCGCCTGGGTGACCCCGCAGGGCGACTGGGGCAAAGGTAAAATCGAGCTGGTTGAAATCCCGACCAACGACGAAACCAACGACAACATCGTCGCGTACTGGACCCCGGATCAGCTTCCGGAGCCGGGTAAAGAGATGAACTTCAAGTACAGCATCACTTTCAGCCGCGATGAAGACAAGCTGCATGCGCCGGATAACGCCTGGGCACTGCAAACCCGCCGCTCCACTGGCGATGTGAAGCAATCCAATCTGATCCGTCAGCCGGATGGCACTATTGCTTTCGTCGTGGACTTCGTGGGCCAGGATATGAAAAAACTGCCGCAGGATACCCCCGTCGCTGCGCAGGCCAGCATTGGCGATAACGGTGAAATCGTTGAACAAGCCGTGCGTTATAACCCGGTCACCCACGGCTGGCGTTTAACCCTGCGCGTTAAGGTGAAAGATCCTAAGGCGACGACCGACATGCGTGCTGCGCTGGTAAATGGCGAGCAGCCGCTGAGTGAAACCTGGAGCTATCAGCTACCTGCCAATGAATAAGACTACTGAGTATATCGACGCGCTGCCGCTTTCTGATATTGAGAAAGCGGCGATGCCGACCACGGACCTCCGCGCCGTGCACGAAGCGCTGGATGCTGAGCACCGTCATTTCGAGCGGGACGATGACACCCCGCTCGGATCGGTGCAAACGCGTCTGCAACAGGTCTGGACCGAGTCTCTTGGCGAAGGTCAACTGATCAAAGATGACGAAGGGCGTACCCAGCTTCAGGCGATGCCGAAAGCCACGCGTTCTTCGATGTTCCCTGAGCAGTGGCGTACCAACCCGATTGGTCGTTTCTGGGATCGTCTGCGCGGTCGCGATGTGCCGCCGCGCTACCTGTCCCGGCTGACCAAAGAGCAGCAGGAGAGCGAAAAGCAGTGGCGAATGATGGGCACCATCCGTCGTTACATTTTACTGCTGCTGACCCTCTCCCAGACGGTGGTTGCCACCTGGTACATGAAAACCATCCTGCCTTATCAGGGTTGGGCGCTGATCAATCCGACCGACATGGTGGGCCAGGATCTGCTGGTGTCAGCCATGCAGTTACTGCCGTACGTGCTGCAAACCGGCATCCTGATCCTGTTTGCGGTACTGTTCTGTTGGGTCTCCGCCGGATTCTGGACGGCGCTGATGGGCTTCTTACAACTGCTCATCGGCAAAGACAAATACAGCATTTCGCACTCTACGGTCGGGGATGAACCGCTTAATCCTGAACACCGTACCGCGCTAATTATGCCGATTTGTAACGAAGACGTGGATCGCGTTTACGCGGGTCTTCGTGCGACCTGGGAATCTGTTAAGGCCACCGGCAATGCCGCGCACTTTGACGTTTATATCCTGAGCGACAGTTACAACCCGGATATTTGTGTGGCCGAGCAGAAAGCCTGGATGGAGCTGATCGCGGAAGTGCAGGGCGAAGGGCAAATCTTCTATCGTCGCCGTCGCCGTCGCGTGAAACGCAAAAGCGGCAACATCGATGACTTCTGCCGTCGCTGGGGGAACCAGTACAGCTATATGGTGGTACTGGACGCCGACTCCGTGATGACCGGCGACTGCCTGAGCGGTCTGGTGCGTCTGATGGAAGCCAATCCTAACGCCGGTATTATCCAGTCCTCGCCGAAAGCATCGGGTATGGATACGCTGTATGCGCGCTGCCAGCAGTTTGCTACCCGCGTCTACGGGCCACTGTTCACCGCCGGGCTGCACTTCTGGCAACTGGGTGAATCCCACTACTGGGGTCACAACGCCATTATCCGCGTCAAGCCGTTCATTGAGCACTGTGCGCTGGCACCGTTGCCCGGTGAAGGCTCGTTTGCCGGCTCTATTCTGTCTCACGACTTTGTAGAAGCTGCGCTGATGCGCCGTGCGGGCTGGGGGGTGTGGATCGCCTACGATCTGCCAGGTTCTTATGAAGAGCTGCCGCCGAACCTGCTGGATGAACTCAAGCGTGACCGTCGCTGGTGTCATGGCAACCTGATGAACTTCCGCCTGTTCCTGGTGAAAGGTATGCACCCGGTACACCGTGCGGTGTTCCTGACCGGCGTGATGTCTTATCTGTCGGCACCGCTGTGGTTTATGTTCCTCGCGCTCTCAACTGCTCTGCAGGTGGTGCATGCCTTGACTGAACCGCAATACTTCCTGCAACCGCGCCAGCTGTTCCCGGTGTGGCCGCAGTGGCGTCCTGAGCTGGCGATCGCGCTCTTTGCGTCAACGATGGTGCTGCTGTTCCTGCCGAAACTGCTGAGTATCATTCTGGTATGGTGCAAAGGGCCGAAAGAGTACGGCGGTTTCCTGCGCGTGACCCTGTCGCTGCTGCTGGAAGTGCTGTTTTCTGTGCTGCTTGCGCCGGTGCGTATGCTGTTCCACACCGTCTTCGTGGTCAGCGCGTTCCTCGGCTGGGAAGTGGTCTGGAATTCGCCGCAGCGTGACGACGACTCCACCCCATGGGGTGAAGCCTTTATGCGTCACGGCTCGCAGTTGCTGCTGGGTCTGGTGTGGGCCGCCGGTATGGCATGGCTGGATCTGCGCTTCCTGTTCTGGCTGGCGCCGATCGTCTTCTCACTGATCCTGTCGCCGTTCGTGTCGGTGATTTCAAGCCGTGCAACGGTGGGTCTGCGAACTAAACGCTGGAAACTGTTCCTGATCCCGGAAGAGTACTCCCCGCCGCAGGTGCTGGTGGATACCGACAAGTATCTGACCATCAACCGTGCACGCGCGCTGGACGATGGCTTTATGCACGCGGTGTTTAATCCGTCGTTTAACGCCCTTGCCACGGCAATGGCGACGGCCCGCCACCGCGCCAGCGAGGTGCTGGAGATCGCCCGCGATCGTCATGTTGAACAGGCGCTGAACGAAACGCCGGATAAACTGACCCGCGATCGTCGTCTGGTGCTGCTGAGCGACCCGGTCACCCTGTCACGCATGCATTATCGCGTGTGGGCAGCGCCAGAGCGTTATTCGTCGTGGATCAGCCATTACGAAGCGTTGCAGCTTAATCCGCAGGCGCTAAACGGTAAGTAAGCAAAACGTAACGAAAATACCGGCCAGCAGGCCGGTATTTTTTTGTCTGAGTGGATTTAAGGAGGGAGGCGTGAAAATTTTCGCTGTCGCCATGATGGCGCTGTTGCTGAGCGGGTGCGGCAGCATTATCAGTCGTACCCTGCCGGGGCAGGGCCACGGTAACCAGTACTATCCCGGTGTTCAATGGGATGTGCGCGATTCAGGCTGGCGCTACCTTACGGTGCTCGATCTACCGTTCTCGCTGGTGTTCGATACGCTATTGCTGCCGCTCGACGCGCATCATGGCCCCTATGAATAATTAGCGCTGATCCCACTCGTCGGCTGCCGCACGGCCTTCTTCGGTATCCAGCGGCGGTTCGAGTTGATATTCACCCTCATCCCATTCATGCAGGGTGTTTTCTTCCAGCCACTCCTGGCGGATCTCGATTTCATCGAAATCACGGTCAAACACGCTTTGCGCAGCTTCGCCCGTCAGCATCGGCATACATTCGCCGTCGTCGCTCTCTTCTGCTAAAAACTCGGCCTGCCACATGATCTCGCCATCCTGTAGCACGTACTTCTGGATATTAAACTGCTCCACACTTGCGTTTTCTTCATCCAGTTCCGGATTCGCCGCCAGAAATTCTTCACGCGCAGCATCAATGGCTTCTTCCAGCGTGGCATACATAGTCATTGTCTTCTCCCTGTAATTGGATGTGAGGTTCAGGGAAAGAATAGTTGAAGATCAGAAGATGCAAGGGTGATTACGCAAAATTAAGCATCATCACATCGCGGTGGCTTCACGGCGACGTCGCCGCAGGCTCAGCCAGGAGTAGATCACGTTAAACATCACCACCGATGCGGTGACGAAAAATACCGTGCGGAACCCATAGCTGGCAGAAACCGCCGCGCCGATCAGCGGCCCGGTTACGTTGCCGATATCGCGGAACGACTGGTTATAGCTGAAGATGCGCCCGGCAATCTGATTGGTTGAGTTATACACCAGCAGCGTCTGTACCGCTGGCAGCAGCGCGCCGTCTGCCGCGCCAAGCAGAAAACGCAGCACGCCCAGCTGCAACGGTGTCTGCACAAAGGCCATCGGGATCAGCAGCAAAACCGACACCATCAGCGCGGCAATAAGAATTTTTTCCGGCCCAATGCGATCGCCCAGTTTACCCAGCCGTGGCGCGCTTAACAGGGCCGCCACGCCAGGTACCGAGGCGATCATGCCGCTGATAAAAGCGATGTTACTGACGTCTCCCTCCAAATCGCGCACGTAGAGCGTCAGTATGGGTGCAATGGAGCCGGTGGCGACCTGGATGATTAAGGTGGTGATAAACAGGCTCAGCACCAGTCTGGGGCTTTTCAGCGAGCCAATCACTTCCCGGGCGTGCAGCATCTCTTTCTTCGTTACCGGGGTAAAGTTTTCGCGGATGCAGAACAGGGTGAGTAAAAAGCAGATGAACAGCACGGCGGCGGTAATGAAAAATACCGGTCGCAGGCCGTAGCTGTCCGCCAGCAACCCACCCGCCAGCGGGCCTAGCAACGCACCACTCACGCCGCCCGTTGACAGCGTACCCAGCGCCCAGCCGCTTTTATTGCGCGGCATTTGTGTGGCGATCAGCGCATTGGCATTAGGAATAAAACCGCCCAGCAGGCCCAGACAGGCACGCAGTATGAGCAGGTGCCAGATATTCTGCGCCAGACCCATCAGCATCATCACAATCGCCATACCGAGCGCTGAGCGCAGCAGCATCAGTTTGCGGCCTTTGCGATCCGCAAGCCCTCCCCACAATGGCGAGGCGATGGCCGAGAACAGAAAGGTAATGCTGAATACCAGGCCGGACCAGATATTGAGCGCGCTGTGGCCGCTGACGCCCAGTTGCTCAATGTAGAGCGGCAGAAAAGGCATCACCAGGCTGAAGGCAGCGCCAGTGAGAAAACAGCCGATCCAGGCAATGGCAAGATTCCGTTTCCAGTTGAGAGGCATTGCTGAGGGTGACATAACCGTCCGGTTGCAGGCGTTAACAGGTTTAAATAGTAAGCCTGCTAATCATACGCCTGCTGAAAGGGAGCCGCAAACCGGAGAGCGCTTAAAGCTTAAAGCGGGGGAAGATGCCGGGTGGCATTGTCGCTTACCCGGCCTGGCGATGAGTGTTAATAACGCGAAGGGACGCCTGCCGGGCGGGTCTTGAAGCGGCGGTGCAGCCACATGTACTGGTCCGGGGCCATCATGATGCATTTTTCGATCACGCCGTTCATCCAGGCGGCAGTGGTCTCGGCGTCATCAAGCGGCGGATCGTTTTGCGGATCCAGCATCACCAGCTCATAACCTTTACCGTCAGGCTTACGGCGCGGTACGAAAGGCACAATACTGGCATTGGACATGCGCGCCAGCATCCAGGTGCCGGAGGTCGTTGCCGCCTGCTCTACGGCGAAAAAGGGCACAAACACGCTGGCGCGCGGGCCGTAGTCATGATCCGGTGCGTACCAGACCACTTCGCCGTTTTTCAACGCCCGCACCATGCCTTTCAAATCTTTGCGGTCGAGCATGGTTTTATTGGAACGCAGGCGTCCCCAGGTTTGCAGCAGGTCGATCACCGGGTTGTCGTTCGGGCGATAAACGCCAATCCCCGGCGTCTGCATACCAAACATGCGCGCGCCCAGTTCGAGAGTCAGAAAATGTACGCCGATCAGCAAAATGCCGCGTTTCTGGCGTTGCAGCTCGTACACCGGCTCAAAATTGATGATGTCCGCCCAGCGAGCAATACGTTTGTCCGACCAGAACCAGGCCATGCCGGTTTCGAACAGCCCCATGCCGACTGACTCAAAATTCTTCACCACCTGTTCATGGCGCGCCGCTGGACTCATTTCCGGGAAGCACAGCTCCAGATTACGGGTAGCAACATGCACACGACGCTTCATCACGCGCAGCGCCAGATGACCCAGCCCCATCCCCATGCGGTAAATCACCGGGTAAGGAAGCTGTACCAGCAGCCACAGCAAGCCAATACCAAACCAGGTTAACCAGTAGCGAGGATGGAGTAGGGCGGTGGAAAATTTAGGTAGATGTGTCATGTCATTCCTGTGATTCGACAAGTTGTGCGTTAATGCCTTCGCACTAAGAGAAATTCACCGGCATTCATGCCGGAAAAAACGTCCTTTCCAGAACGTCATGGTCTGGTATTTTTTCTGATGAGTGAAATGTAGCGCAAAATGTATGGATGTAAATTAACAGTAATTGCTATATGATGCTGCCCGTTTTTCATCCATCTCTTATGATTGCAGGAAAAGTACACCATGCCAGTGTTACACAACCGCATTTCGAATGAGGAGCTGAAGGCGCGTATGCTGGCGGAAGCCGAGCCGCGCACCACGGTCTCATTCTATAAGTATTTCACTATCCACGATCCGAAAGCGACGCGCGATGCGCTTTATCAGGCATTAACCGCGCTTAATGTTTTCGGGCGCATTTATTTAGCACATGAAGGTATCAATGCGCAAATCAGCGTGCCACAAAGTCAATTTGAGGCGCTGCGTGATTGTCTTTACGCCTTCGACCCGGCACTGGACGGCCTGCGGCTGAACGTGGCGCTGGACGATGACGGAAAATCCTTCTGGGTACTGCGCATGAAAGTGCGCGACCGAATCGTCGCCGACGGCATTGAAGATGAAACCTTTGACGCCAGCAACGTGGGCGATTATCTGAAGGCGGCGGAAGTCAACGCCATGCTGGATGATCCTGACGCGGTGTTCATTGACATGCGTAACCACTACGAATACGAAGTGGGGCACTTTGAAGATGCGCTGGAGATCCCGGCGGATACCTTCCGCGAGCAGCTGCCAAAAGCCGTCGAAATGATGCAGGAGCATAAAGACAAGAAAATTGTCATGTACTGCACCGGTGGTATTCGCTGTGAAAAAGCCAGCGCCTGGATGAAACATAACGGTTTCAACAAAGTATGGCACATCGAAGGCGGTATTATTGAGTACGCCCGTCGCGCCCGCGAACAGGGGCTGCCGGTACGTTTTATCGGTAAAAACTTTGTTTTTGATGAGCGGATGGGCGAGCGGATTTCTGACGATGTGATTGCCCACTGCCACCAGTGCGGCACGCCGTGCGACAGCCATACCAACTGTCTGAATGACGGCTGTCATCTGCTGTTTATTCAGTGTCCGGCCTGTGCCGAGAAGTTCAGCGGCTGTTGCAGTGTGCTGTGTCAGGAGGAGCGGGCGCTGCCGGAAGAAGAGCAACGTCGCCGTCGGGCAGGACGTGAAAACGGTAATAAGATCTTTAATAAATCACGTGGTCGTCTCAATACCACGCTTGGGATCCCCGATCCCGAATAAGGCAATCTGCCGGGTGACGCAGGTGCGCACCCGGCAGTAGCGCATTACTTCTTACGCACACCTTCCACCGAAATAATCAGATCCACATCCTGAGACGCCGGACCGAGATCGGTAGTGATGTTGTAATCTTTCAGCTTGATTTTACCTGCCGCTTCAAAGCCTGCGCGCACGCCGCCCCACGGATCGTCGCCCTGACCAATCAGCTTCGCTTTCAGCGTAACCGGTTTGGTTACGCCATTGAGCGTCAAATCACCGGTAATATCCAGTGCATCACCATCTTTCTTTACGGCAGTCGAGGCGAAAGTCGCCTGCGGGAATTTCGCGACGTTCAGGAACTCCGCGCTGCGCAGGTGCTTATCACGCTCGGCATGATTGGTATCCACGCTGTTGGTGTTGATGGTGACGTTGACTTTATCTGCCGCCGGGTTTTTCTCATCGAAAGTAAAGGTACCGTCGAAGTCTTTGAACGTACCGTACAGCCAGCTGTAACCCAGATGCTGAATACGGAAGTTAACGAAGGCGTGCTGGCCCTCTTTATCAATTTTATAGTCTGCGGCTACGGCAGAACCCGTGGTGAACAGCAGGGCGCTCAGGGCCAGGGCGGTCAGGCTTTTCTTCATCATTGTGCTCCAGAGTCAGGGGATGATTTACCCAGCATGCGCTTAAGGGTGTCATCATTGTCAATAAAGTGGTGTTTCAGGGCGGCAAGCGCATGTAGCGCGGAGAGGATCACCACGCTCCAGGCCAGCCATAAATGGATCTCACCTGCCAGATCGGCCTGTACGCCCGCGTCGGCAAAGGTGGCGGGGATGTCGAACCAGCCAAAGACGCTGATGGGCTTGCCGTCGGCGGTGGAAATCAGATAGCCACTGAAGACAATGGCGAACAGCAGGCCGTACAGGGCGACATGCCCGGCAACAGCGGCGAGACGGGTGGTACGGGACCAGGATTTCAATGCCGCAGGCGGCGGGGAGATCCAGCGCCAGAGCAGACGGATCACCAGTCCCATCATCAGCAGAATGCCGATGCTTTTATGCAGTTCAGGTGCCTGGTGATACCAGCCGTCATAATAGCTCAGCGTCACCATCCACAACCCAAGGGCAAACATCCCGTAAACCACCAGTGCCATCAGCCAGTGGAGGGCCATCGACAGCACGCCATAACGGCGGGGAGAATTACGCCATTGCATATAAATGTCCGTTTTAAATAACAAGGTGAAGGTAAAATGGCGTGGCGAAAATAATATTGCAACTTATAAATAACAAAAATAAACAATATTTTCACTTGTTCAGTTTTGTTGTTGAAAACAGGCGGGAGGCGTTCAATGGTTTCGTAGTAAACGACGTCTTGACAGAGCAATGCCGTGATAGCGGGGGGTTATAAGTTATAACTTTCATTCAAAAATACTGCGCAGAAAAGCGCTGATCTTCAGGAATTGTCAATTTTTGTCAGAGGTCTTTAATCCAGGAAAAAGAGATAGATAATATCCAGCACGCCCAGCAGCAGCCAGAAAGCGATATAGAGCATAAAATGCTCGCGAATATTATTCATGAAAAATTCAAATAACCGACGCATAGCGTTCCCTGCGGTCGAATAAGCAGAACAGGCCCACCTGAGCGGGCCTGTATGGTTTACCTTTTGTCGAAGCGGCTTAACGCGAATGGCGTCAGATCAAACGACGATGTCTTGTCTGCCGCGAACTGTGCCACGATCTCTCCCAGTACCGGGGCGAACTTAAAGCCGTGTCCGCTCAGGCCGCTGATCAGCAGCGTGTTGTCATGGCCTGGCAGCGTGTCGATGATAAAGTCCTCGTCCGGGGAATTATCATAGGTACAGGCTGCGCCATGCAGGCAGCAGCCAATGCCAGGCAGGAACTGACGCAGGAAAGGAAAGGCTTCAGAGCCATCGGTGGCGACGCTGCCAAACGGGGTGCGCTCTTCTTCCGTGGCGATACTCTGTCCGCCGTTATGCTTGCCGATCTTCAGTTCGTCATTCTCGGCCGGGAAGCCGTAAAACTGCTCGCCAGATGGCATTTCGCCGGTAAAGGCCGGGAAATTATTTTTGGCGCTGTAACGGCCATCGGCCTGATACCAGGCGAAGATCTTACGTACCGGTTGCACCGGCAGGGACGGGAGCAGACGGGTCACCCAGGTACCGGCGCTGACCAGCAGTTTTGCGCCGCTGTACTGACCGTCGGCGGTATCAATGGTCACGCCGTCATCATGATGATGTATGGCGGTGACCGGGCAGTTAAACAGCTGCGCGCAGCCCGCTTCACGGGCGAGACGGATCCAGGTTTTGACCGCCAGTTCACTTCTGAGCAAGCCTGACTGTGATTCAAACAGGCCGATATAGCCCTCCGGCACGCGGATCTCCGGCCAGCGGGCCATCAGCGCGTCGGCATCAAGGCGTTCAACCTCGAGGTTAAATTCACGGGCGCTTTGGGCGACATTGGCGAGGAAAGCGGAATCCGCAGGACCAAGATTAATCACGCCGGTGCGCTCAAAGACCGCTTCTCCACTGTCAGCGGCCAGCGCATCCCACAGGGATTGTGCGCGCAGCACCAGGGGAACATATTTTTCCCCCTCGCCGTAGGCGTGGCGAATCAGTCGGGTATCACCGTGGTGGCTGCCATGCTGATGGGGCGGCAGCCAGGCATCGGTCATCAGGACGTTCAGCCCGGCGCGCGTGGCATAGTAGCCTGCGGCGGCTCCCACCGAGCCACTGCCGACGATGATCAGGTCATATTTCATTACGCTCTCCTGGCAAATTCTTCACCCGGCAGAGTAAATAACCTCTATGCGATATACAAGCGCAGAAACAAATCAGGCACCCCTGAGGGTGCCTGTAGGACAAAAGATACGCATGTTCTAGTGTCGGCGATACTCGTCCGCCTGAAAGTCGCCGGATTCGATTTTGGCGATCCCTGCTTCCAGAATCGAAATAAACTGACGGGCAACTTCAGTGGTAAGCCATAGTGTCTGTCCGACCTCAGTGTCATCACGGTCGGGCTGGCTTGGGGTCTGGTAGTGCAAACGCAGCATCATGGCATCGTAGCTGTCGACGGTGCTGATGTCCCACCCAACAAGCGGATGAGTTTGAATGACTTCATTATTTTTAACCATTTCAACCCCCTTATGCGTGCGTGAATACAACGATTCTTGAGGTTCAATGCGTGTTTTTCTGAAGCAAGTTAAGTATATCAATAATTAACATGAATGCGTTAATTATTAGATCTATCGGCCATTTCGATTTTTTATTTAAATTTTTTTGAAAGAAAGAGGGAGGTCTTGCAGGTTGTTTTTTCGCCATCATTTGATTTCAATAAGAAAGCGACGGAAAAAATAATTAAAAAAGCCGGGGCGACCCGGCAAAAAGAACAATGAGGGTACTGCTTCGGATGATTTATTCGCGGGCATCAGATGCGCCCGGCATTAGATTAATCCTGTCTGAACCAGTCGTCGGTGCTTTCCCAGGTTTCCTGGAGAATTTCGCTGACGCGGTCTTTATCTTCTTTGCCCGCACCAAACACCGTCAGGCTGTTGGCAGTGGCGTAACGCACGGAGACTTTGCCTTCGCTGTGGGGATAGTCATCACAGACGCGGCGGGAGAGTTCCTGGGCCAGCGCATCAATAGCGCCCGGCGGTAAGGCTGTGGTTTTGGCGATAGTCACTTCAATACGCATAATAGCCCCCTGTGTAATGTACTGTTTATTTATACAGTCATTATTGCTGATTTACAACAGGGGGCAGCGGATTTTTAACGCTTCACGGTCCAGCGCACCTTTTCACCGGCCAGGAACGGCACCAGGGTGTCATCGGTCAGCGGAATGCTCTCCGGCACCTGTTCCTCCTCACGCACCAGCTCCACAAAGCTTTCGTTTACGGGCAGGCCATAAAAACGCGGGCCGTTCAGCGAGCAGAAGGCTTCGAGATGTTCCAGCGCGCCCATCTCTTCAAAGACAGTGGCGTAGCTCGCCAGCGCCGTCGGCGCGTTAAAACAGCCTGCGCAGCCGCAGCTTGCTTCTTTACGGTGACGGGCATGGGGGGCAGAGTCCGTGCCGAGGAAGGCGCGGGTAAACCCGCTGGCCACCAGCTCGCGCAGCGCCTGCTGGTGGATAATGCGTTTGAGGATCGGCAGGCAATACAGATGCGGACGCACGCCACCGACCAGCATATGGTTACGGTTAAACATCAGATGCTGCGGCGTGATGGTGGCAGCGAGCAGTTCATTGCCCTCGCGCACATAATCGGCGGCATCTTTGGTGGTGATATGCTCAAACACCACCTTCAGACCCGGCAGGCGCTGACGCAATGGCTCCATCACGGTGTCAATGAAGCGCGCTTCGCGGTCAAAAATATCGATCTCGGCATGGGTGACTTCGCCGTGCACCAGCAGCGGCATACCGAGTTTCTCCATCCGTGTCAGCACCGGCATAATCGCGTCAATGCTGGTCACGCCGTGACTGGAGTTGGTGGTGGCATTGGCCGGATAAAGTTTGGCGGCGGTAAACACCTTCTCGTTAAACCCGCGCTCGATTTCGTCAGGATTTAACGTGTCGGTCAGATAGCAGGTCATCAGCGGCGTGAAATCATGCCCGGCAGGCACGGCATCCAGAATACGCTGGCGATAGGCGATGGCAGCGTCAACGCTGGTAACAGGCGGCACCAGGTTCGGCATGATGATCGCCCGGCCATACAGCTCACTGGTATAAGGCACGACCGTTTTCAGCATGTCGCCGTCACGAAGATGGATATGCCAGTCGTCTGGGCGGCGGATTTTCAAAACCTGGGGTTGTGCTGTCATGGTGTGCTCCGGCTTGCGTGGTAATCAGTCAGTGATGGCTGGTTTTATGCCGGGCACAAAGGATAGGCGTAAACGTTTTCGTTTGCATCCCTTTTCCGTGCATCAGACATAAAAAAGGGCGCTTAGCGCCCTGGGATTAGTTGGTGAAAGGGATGACAATCTCACCGGGTTTCACTTCGATCCCTTTCGCGAATTTCTTCGCCAGCGCTTCGCCTTTGCTGCTGTCTTCTCTCAGCACATAGGCCGGTTGCTGATTAAAATAGTTGCGCAGCGACTGATTGAGATAGGGCATCAGGGTCTGGATGACGCTCTGCATTTTCTGCGGCGTAACGGTGGCATCAACCACTTCCATTTCCTGCAAATAGATTGCGCCTTTCTCTTTGTTGAACACCGGCAGCGCTTTGAGCTTCAGCGCAATGGTGGCTTTCTGACTGCCGAACAGGGAGGTCATATCCAGATTGGCATCGCCGGTCAGGGTGACTTTATTCGGTTCCTCGCGGCCAATGGCGCTGTTCAGATTACGCAGGACAATGTGCGCGTCTGCGACGCCAGGAACGCCAATATCGCGGGAGAAATCATTGCGCTTTTGCAGCGCCTGGTTAATTTCCTGCTCACTCACTGTGTACTGGGTTAACGGGTTACACCCGGCCAGTAAACCGCTCACTATCAGCGTGGCGGCTAAGACTATCTTCTTCATCGGCTTCCTCAACATGACACCAGTCTGTCAATCGTGACACAAAGGAGCATCCCGCACCAGCACAGCCGGAAACAGCAGAAAACGCCGAAAAGCAGGACGGGCGCTTACGCACCCGCCTCGTCACACTTAGATTGCCATTGATGAGAGCAGATTGATCTGCGTCTGTTTGGCCATATTGTCGCGGTAATCTGCCACTCGGGTAGGCCAGGTAATGCCAGCCACCAGCGTCAGGTTACGCAGCAGGGGGAAGAGATGGATATCATCCTCAGAGAGTTCACCGTTAACGGCATTGGGCTTGACGATGAGTTTATCCAGCGCGCGCAAATCGTCGCTGATGTTCTTAATCAGCCCGGCGGAGTGGGCGAGGTGTTCGGCAAAATCACCGATAGCCGCCTCTTTTTTCGCCACAAAATATGCGCGGGCTTCCGGGGTCGCAAACTCATCAAAAGGCGATTTGGCAAAGCGCGGGATGAGCAGGCGATTCACATAGCCATTCACCTTGCGCAGCCATTCGGCAATGGCCGGGTTTTGCGCGCCGGTGAGCAGCGGTTGATGGTCCAGCTGATCAACATAGTGGACGATATCCATGCTTTCCGGCAGGTAACGGCTGTCATCCTTTTGCAGGATCGGCGCCATTTTCTGACCAATCATACGCACGGGCGTGGCTTCGTCATCGTTGAGCAACACGTTCAGTTCGACGGGGAGATTCTTCAGGCCGAAAATCATGCGGGCTTTAAGACAGAACGGACAGTGATCGTAGATATAGAGCTTCACGTTTCTCCTCCAGATGATTGTGGTCCTCACATTCAGTATGGAAGAGAAAAATGCGGCTTTCAAATCAGATGCCTGGCTCAGGCACCTCTGTACGGGCGCGTTTATGGCTGAATTGCCACCACAGCGCAAAGAAGGTGGCAAGACCGATAAGGGCCAGCATAACCCAGGGCAATTCCGGTTGCGCCGACACTTTTCCGGCATCAAACAGCCAGCCGCCACCCGCATAGCCCAGCGCGCCGCCAAAGGCCAGACCTAACCGGCTGAAGCCCATATAGCTGCCCCGCGCCCTGGCATCGGCGAGATCCGCCCCCAGGGTTTCTCGCGCCGGTTCGGCAATAATCGCGCCGAGATAAAACAGACAAATCAGCATAAACAGCTGTTGCAGCGTGCCGACCATACCGATCGGTAACAGGCTGAAGGACATCAGCAGCAGCCCGGCCATCAGGCGGTGCTCAAGGCGAAAACGCTTCTCGCTCCAGCGGGCAATCGGATAGAGCAGGGTCAGCGACAGGCTCGCTTCAATGGCATACATCCATTTAACGGCGGCAGGGGAGCCCGCGATGTCGTTGACCATGATGGGCAGCATCAGCATCACCTGCACCGCCAGCATGTAATAGCCGGTGAGGGTCAGCACGTAGGTGACAAAGCGTTTATCGCGCAGCACCCGCTGCATCCCCTCGCGCACCGGGGTTTTCACCGTCGACAATTTCCACGCCGGCAGTAGCCAGGCATTAAACCCGGCGCAAAGAATAAACAGCACTGCGCCGGTGGCGCACACCAGCCGGAAATCGTATTGCAGCAGCCAACTGCCCAATAGCGCGCCGATCACCGCTCCGGCGCTGTCCTGCATCATCAGCAGTGAGAAAAAGCGACCGCGCTGCCGGGGGCGAACCAGCTTTACCACCAGCGCGGAGCGCGGCGGATCGAACAGCGTGCCGCCCAGTCCCGATAAAATACAGGAAAACCACAGCAGCCAGGGTTCCTGCGCCACCGCCATGGTGGCAAATCCAGCGGCACGCAGCAGCATACCGGTGACGATCATCGGCTTGGCACCAAAACGGTCCGCCACCGCGCCGCCGAAGATCCCCAGCCCTTGTTGCACAAACTGACGCAGGCCGAGCGCAATACCAACCATCAGCGCGGCCCAGCCAAGCTGATCGACGAAACGAATGGAAATAAGCGGGAAGACGACAAAGAAGCCCAGCACCACCAGCATATTGTCGAGCAGCAGGAAATATTTACCCAGGCTCCGTGCCTGCGATACGCGGGACATCTCCCCTCCGGGGAACAAAAAATCACCCGCTTATTCTGCGGGGTGGCGCGGCGATTTCCCACCCGCAACGGCGACAATATTTTTTCATCAAACCACCACTTTGATTGACGGCCTTCATCGAAAATCCATTCCGCCGCAGAAAATGGTATGTTGCTGTTTTCACAGACGGGCATTGCGCAGGTATAGTTAAGATAAAGGGGTAACAAGACGTGAGCGAAAGGAGTGGTGATTAATGTTTGGCTATCGCAGTAACGTACCCAAAGCACGCCTGACGACAGACCGCCTGGTGGTGCGTCTGGTGCATGAGCGTGATGCCTGGCGACTGGCCGATTATTACGCGGAAAATCGCCAGTTTCTTAAACCCTGGGAGCCGATCCGCGATGACAGCCATTGCTATCCGTCCGGCTGGCAGGCGCGCCTCGGCATGATCAACGAATTCCATAAGCAGGGCAGCGCCTTCTACTTTGCGCTGCTCGATCCCGACGAAAAGGAAATCATCGGCGTAGCGAACTTTTCTAACGTCGTGCGCGGTTCCTTTCACGCCTGTTATCTCGGCTACTCCATCGGCCAGAAATGGCAGGGGCAGGGGCTGATGTTCGAAGCCTTAAGCGCGGCGATCCGTTACATGCAGCGCACCCAGCACATGCACCGCATTATGGCTAATTACATGCCGCACAATAAGCGCAGCGGCGATTTGCTGGCGCGTCTCGGTTTTGAAAAGGAAGGCTATGCCAAAGCCTATCTGTTAATCGACGGACAGTGGCGCGACCACGTGTTGACGGCGTTAACGGCATCAGACTGGACCGCAGGTCGTTAAGGAGAAAAGATGAAGTATTTACTGACGGCACAGGAAGCGCGGGTGATCGGTTGCCTGCTGGAAAAGCAGGTTACCACCCCCGAACAGTACCCGCTGTCGCTGAATGCCGTGGTCACCGCCTGCAATCAAAAAACCAACCGCGAGCCGGTGATGTCGCTGGACGATAACACCGTGCAGGATCTGCTGGATGAACTGGTGAAACGCCACTTTCTGCGCACCGTCAGCGGCTTTGGCAATCGCGTCACCAAATACGAACAGCGTTTTTGCAATTCCGAATTCGGCAATCTCAGGTTCAGTCCGGCAGAGCTGGCGCTGGTCACTACGCTGCTGTTGCGCGGTGCTCAAACGCCGGGTGAACTGCGTATGCGCGCTGCCAGGATGCATGAGTTTACTGATATGGCGGAAGTGGAATCGACGCTGGAGACGCTCGCCAGCCGTGAAGACGGGCCGTTCGTGGTGCGTCTGGAACGCGAGCCGGGCAAACGGGAGAGCCGCTTTATGCATCTGTTTAGCGGTGATGTTGAAGGTGACGCCAGCGCACCACCGCAGGCGGAGCCGTCCAGCGACGGTTTAACGGCCCGCGTGGAGGCACTGGAAAACGACGTCGCTGAACTGAAACAGCGTCTGGATTCATTACTCGCACATTTGGGAGATTAAGGTGAGCCGATTACGAATTGGGGTGGTGGGGCTTGGCGGCATTGCACAAAAAGCCTGGCTGCCGGTACTGGCAGCGGCGACCGACTGGACGCTACAGGCGGCCTGGTCACCGACGCGGGAAAAAGCGCTGCCAGTATGTGAAAGCTGGCGTCTGCCCTATGCCGACTCGCTGGCGCATCTTGCCAGCCAGTGCGATGCGGTCTTTGTGCATACTTCAACCGCGTCACACTATGCGGTGGTCAGCGAGCTGTTAAACGCCGGGGTGCACGTCTGCGTCGATAAACCGCTGGCGGATAATCTGGCGGATGCCGAACGGCTGGTGGATCTGGCGGCGCGTAAAAAGCTGACGCTGATGGTCGGCTTTAATCGCCGCTTTGCACCTTTATATCGCGATCTGAAAACCCGGCTGGCAACAGGGGCCTCGCTGCGGATGGACAAGCATCGCACCGACAGCGTCGGTCCGCACGATCTGCGTTTTACCCTGCTCGATGATTATCTGCATGTCGTGGATACCGCCCTCTGGCTGGCAGGCGGCCCGGCGCAGTTGCAGGGCGGTGTGCTGCACACCAATGACGACGGACAAATGTGTTATGCGGAACATCACTTCAGCCGCGATCAGTTACAGATCACCACCAGTATGCACCGCCGGGCCGGAAGCCAGCGCGAGTCAGTGCAGGCGGTCACCGACGGTGGGCTGTATGACGTCACCGATATGCGCGACTGGCGTGAGGAGCATGGCCAGGGCGTCATTATCCGCCCGGTACCCGGCTGGCAGAGCACGCTGGAGCAGCGCGGATTCGTGGGCTGCGCCCGTCATTTTATCGAATGCGTGCAAAATCAGACGGTTCCCGAAACTGCCGGTGAGCAGGCCGTACTGGCCCAGCGCGTGATCGAAAAGCTGTGGCGCGAAGCGATGACAGAGTAACCGCCCGTAACATAAGCCGGTAGTATTTCACCGCAATCCAGGTAGACTACCCGCCATACCCCCCGACGCCTGCAATGCAGGCGTTTTGCCGTCAGGTTGTGGACGAACAACGTAATGAATTTATTAAAATCGCTGGCCGCAGTCAGCTCGATGACCATGTTTTCCCGCGTACTGGGATTTGCGCGGGACGCCATTGTGGCGCGTGTTTTTGGGGCCGGGATGGCCACCGATGCCTTTTTCGTGGCCTTTAAACTGCCTAATTTGTTGCGTCGTATTTTTGCCGAGGGCGCCTTTTCCCAGGCCTTTGTGCCGATCCTTGCGGAATACAAAAGCAAGCAGGGCGACGATGCCACCCGCGTGTTCATCTCCTATGTGTCCGGCCTGTTGACGCTGGTGCTGGCGGTCGTGACCGTACTGGGGATGCTGGCGGCACCCTGGGTGATCATGGTGACAGCACCTGGCTTTGCCGATACTGCTGACAAATTCGCCCTCACCTCCAGGCTGTTAACCATTACCTTCCCCTATATTCTGCTGATTTCGCTGGCCTCGCTGGCGGGGGCGATCCTCAATACCTGGAACCGTTTCTCGGTACCGGCGTTTGCGCCCACCTTTTTAAACGTCAGCATGATCGGCTTTGCGCTTTTTGCCGCGCCGTACTTTAACCCGCCGGTGCTGGCGCTGGCGTGGGCCGTCACCGTGGGCGGCGTCCTGCAACTGGTCTATCAACTGCCGCACCTGAAAAAAATCGGCATGCTGGTGCTGCCGCGCATTAACCTACGCGACGCCGGGGCCATGCGGGTGGTGAAACAAATGGGGCCGGCGATCCTCGGCGTCTCGGTAAGCCAGATTTCGCTGATCATCAATACCATTTTCGCCTCATTCCTCGTCTCCGGCTCGGTGTCGTGGATGTACTATGCCGACCGCCTGATGGAGTTTCCTTCCGGAGTGCTGGGCGTGGCGTTGGGCACCATTTTACTGCCGTCGCTGTCGAGAAGTTTTGCCAGCGGCAACCATGACGAATACTGCCGCCTGATGGACTGGGGTCTGCGTCTGTGTTTCCTGCTGGCGCTGCCCAGTGCAGTGGCGCTGGGCATTCTGGCAAAACCGCTCACCGTGTCGTTATTCCAGTACGGTAAATTTAATGCGTTCGATGCGCTGATGACCCAGCGTGCGCTGGTGGCCTATTCGGTGGGGCTGATGGGGCTGATCGTCGTGAAAGTGCTGGCGCCAGGCTTTTATTCCCGCCAGGACATTAAAACGCCGGTAAAAATCGCCATCGTCACGCTGATCATGACTCAGGTGATGAACCTGATGTTTATCGGCCCGCTGAAACACGCTGGTCTGTCGCTGTCTATTGGTCTGGGCGCGTGCCTGAATGCTTCACTGCTTTACTGGCAGTTGCGTAAGCAGAATATCTTTACCCCGCAGCCGGGCTGGTCGCGCTTTTTGCTACGTCTGGTGGTGGCGGTGGTAGTGATGTCAGCGGCGCTGGTGGGCATGATGATGGTGATGCCTGAGTGGTCGCAGGGCACCATGCTCTGGCGTCTGCTGCGTCTGATGGCAGTCGTGGTGGTGGGGGTGATTGCGTATTTCGCCACGCTCGCCGCTCTGGGCTTCAGGGTGAAAGAGTTTGCCCGTAAAACGGCTTAGGTTACTGGAAAAAAAGAAACGACAACAGGGAGTCCATGGACTCCCTGCCTGTAACCGTCACGCCTGGCGTAACGATTAGATAGAAATTTTCTTGCCGCCGCGCGTCGTAGAAGACGTCTGTCCGTTGGCCCCGTATAACCCTGGCTCCTGATGCGGTTTTAGCACTTCGAGCGCTTGCTGGTTACGGATAATCTGGCCTTCGAGCAACCAGCCGTTGTGCTGGTTGAGATCGCGTAAATGCTGTGTCTTCGCGGTGATGGACTGCCAGCGTTCTGCAACATCATCATTAGCACTGCGTCTGGCGTTCTGCTCAGCGCGGCGCTGTTGCTCCAGATAATCCAGCGTGGCGAGCAACGAGCTCTTTTCTTCCGTAATGCGCTGTAACGCACTGCCATTGAAGTGGCCTGCGGAAAGTTGCTGTTGCTCAGCATCCATCACGTTCTTCAGATCGTTCAGGATAACTGTCATCTTATCCAGTATTTCTGACAGTTGGCTCATTCGCTTATTTACTCTGTAAGAAACTCTGTGCTTCCTGAATCAGCGCATCGGCAATTTTGCCGGTGTCCATTTTCAGTTCGCCATTGCGGATCGCAGCCTTCAGGCTTTCTACGCGCTCTGCATTAATATCGTCGCCACCGGACTGCACCAGGCGCGCCTGTGCGCTGCTGATGGTCACGTTGGTGCTGTTAGCGGTAACCGGTTTTTCCAGTCGCGCTTTTGGTGCCTGAGTATCGTTGCTTTCGCGCTGTTGCACCGTGTTTACTGGCTTCAGGGGCGATGTACGATCAATGCTCATAGTGTGGTCCTCATCGAGGTTTGCGGCGCAGGTGCCTGCCATTCATCATATGTTGAATATTTATCGGCAGATGCCGTCAATTCTTTAAAGAATTATAGATTAATAAGAATATTCCCATCAGGACCAACCATCCCGCTCACCACCTGGCCTGAGGCCATGCGGACCCGGGCGCTTTGCGCCACGGAAGCGTTATTCATTGCCTGGCCTTCACCGTTAACGCTAAAGCCGTCACCCTGCGCGATAACCTGCACTTTCTGACCGGCTTTAATACGCCATGCCTGACGCAGCATCGACAGCTGGATCGCCTGACCTGGCGCGACATCGCGTAAACTTACCGCATCCTGCGCCTGATTGATATCCAGCATGGTGCGCGGGGGTAATTGATCGAGACGACCGCGGGTGAGGGTGACGCTACCCGGTTGCAGCGTACTGCCCCGGGTAATCGGCTGCGCGGCGACTACATAGTTGCCCGTTGCCTGCACCTGCACCTGAACGTAACGTTTTTCGTTAGCGCACTGCGCCAGTACGTTCACATTACCCCACAGTTTAGCACTTCCCGCCACGCTGAGCGCCGGTTGCTCGCAGGCTGGCAGCATATTCGGCGCGCTGCGGATCTTCACCACCACATCATCGCTAAAACCCGCCAGCCGCTGGGCAAAGTACGCCGTTAGCTGCGCCGTGAGATCGGCCGCCAGCAACGACGGGCTTAAAAACAGTAAGGTCGCGGCTAAACCGCCTTTCAGGTTGTTCATCGCAGACTCCTGCCTGTTTAAAGAATGACGAGATTCTACCCGCACAATAAATCTATCAACGCAATAAATAGCGACGCATTTTGCGCTTATTCAGACGATGACGCATGGACAAGGCCATTTAAGCTGTCACCTGTCAATTTATCATTAGCGTAATGTCATCAGCGGGGGAGACATGCTCGATAAACTCGATGCCGCGCTACGTTTTCAGCAAGAAGCGTTAAATCTGCGCGCGCAACGCCAGGAAGTGCTGGCGGCGAATATTGCCAACGCCGATACCCCAGGGTATCAGGCGCGCGATATGGATTTCAGCAGTGAACTCAAAAAGGTGATGGAGCGCGGTCGTGCTGAATCTACCGGTGTAGCGCTGGAGCTTACCTCTGCCCGCCATATTCCGGCTCAGGCAATGACAGCGCCATCTGCCGATTTGCTGTATCGCATCCCGGACCAGCCTTCGATGGACGGCAACACCGTCGATATGGACCGTGAACGTACACAATTTGCCGATAACACCCTGAAGTACCAGACCGGCCTGACCGTTCTGGGTGGGCAAATCAAAGGCATGATGAGCGTATTGCAGGGGGGGAATTAACAGATGGCTTTACTGAACATTTTTGATATCGCCGGCTCGGCGATGACCGCCCAGTCCAAACGCCTGAACGTGGCGGCCAGTAACCTGGCCAACGCCGACAGCGTAACCGGACCCGATGGTCAGCCTTACCGTGCAAAGCAAGTGGTTTTTCAGGTGGATGCGGCTCCGGGCGCGGCCACGGGTGGGGTGAAAGTGTCCGAGGTGATTGAAAGTCAGGCCCCGGACAAACTGGTGTATGAGCCGGGTAACCCCCTTGCAGATGCAAAAGGGTACGTGCGTATGCCTAACGTTGATGTGGTAGGGGAAATGGTCAACTCCATGTCCGCCTCCCGCAGCTACCAGGCCAACGTCGAAGTGCTTAACACCGTCAAGAGCATGATGCTCAAGACCCTTACACTCGGCCAGTAAAGGAGCGAAGCATGTCTGTTTCCGTCAATGTTAATGACACTACCCGCGCTGCCGGTACTTCCGACGTCACGGGCAATAGCTCGCTGACCGGCAGTAAAGCAGAAGATTTACAGGGCAGCTTTTTAACGCTGCTGGTCGCACAGTTGAAAAACCAGGATCCGACCAATCCGATGCAGAACAACGAACTGACCACGCAGCTGGCGCAAATCAGCACCGTGAGCGGGATTGAAAAGCTGAACACCACGCTCGGCTCGATCTCCGGTCAGCTTAATAACAACGCCTCGTTGCAGGCCAGTACGCTGATTGGTCATGGCGTCATGATCCCTGGCACGACGGTGCTGGCGGGTAAAGAGACCACCACGCCGTTTGGCGTTGAGCTGCAACAAGCTGCCGAGAAAGTGACCGCCACCATCACCGATAAAAATGGTGTCGTGGTGCGCACGATCGACATTGGCGCGCTGAAAGCGGGCGTTCACAGCTTCAGCTGGGATGGCAAGCTGACCGACGGCACTGTGGCAGCAGACGGTTCTTATAACGTGGCGATTAACGCCAGCAATGGTGCAACGCAGCTGGTTGCACAACCTTTACAGTTTGCACTGGTGCAGGGTGTTACCCGTGGCAGCAACGGCAACTTGTTAGATTTGGGTACTTACGGTACCACCACACTCGACGAAGTACGGCAGATAATCTAAGCCTTCATTTATCAGGAGTAAGACATGGCCTTTTCACAAGCGGTCAGCGGCCTGAATGCTGCGGCCACCAACCTCGATGTCATCGGTAACAACATCGCCAACTCCGCCACTTACGGCTTTAAATCTGGCAGTGCGTCCTTCGCTGACATGTTTGCAGGTTCTAAAGTCGGTCTGGGCGTAAAGGTTGCGGGTATTACCCAGGACTTTAACGACGGTACCACTACCAATACCGGTCGTGGCCTGGACGTGGCAATCAGCCAGAACGGTTTCTTCCGTCTGGTCGACAATAACGGTTCTGTTTATTACAGCCGTAACGGTCAGTTCAAACTGGATTCCGACCGTAACATCGTTAACATGCAGGGTCTGCAACTGACCGGCTACCCGGCAACCGGTACGCCGCCAACCATCCAGCAGGGTGCAAACCCGACGGCGATTTCCGTGCCGAATACGCTGATGTCGGCGAAAACCACGACCACTGCGGCGATGCAGATCAACCTGAACTCGTCTGACAAACTGCCCGCCGTCACGCCGTTCGATGCGGCCAACGCCGATTCCTATAACAAAAAAGGATCGGTGACGGTTTTTGACTCCCAGGGTAATGCGCACGACATGAACCTGTACTACGTCAAAAATTCCAACAACACCTGGGAAGTTTACACGCAGGATTCCTCTGCGGGTGGCACCCCGGCGTCTGCGGGCTTCATGCGTTTCGATACCAACGGTAACCTGGTGGGTGTCACCCCGACGGCAACCACAGCGCTGCCTGTTCCACCTGCCACGCTGACCAAAGAGATCAACGTGACTACCGGTTCCCTGAACGGTGCGATCCCGGCGACCTTCTCACTGAGCTTCCTGAACTCCATGCAGCAGAACACCGGTTCTAACAACATCGTGGCAACCAGCCAGAACGGTTACAAGCCGGGCGACCTGGTGAGCTACCAGATCAACGATGACGGCACTGTAGTGGGTAACTACTCCAACGAACAGACCCAGCTGTTAGGCCAGATCGTGCTGGCAAACTTCGCCAACAACGAAGGTTTGCAGTCTGAAGGCGACAACGTCTGGTCCGCCTCCGGCGCATCCGGTGTGGCGCTGCTGGGTACCGCAGGTACCGGTAACTTCGGTTCCCTGACCAACGGTGCGCTGGAGTCCTCGAACGTTGATCTGAGTAAAGAGCTGGTGAACATGATCGTCGCGCAGCGTAATTATCAGTCGAACGCGCAGACCATCAAAACTCAGGATCAGATCCTCAACACGCTGGTTAACCTGCGCTAAACGTCTGACGGGATGGCTTCATGGATCACGCAATATATACCGCGATGGGCGCGGCAAGTCAGACGCTCAATCAGCAGTCTGTTACGGCCAGCAACCTCGCCAACGCGTCAACACCGGGTTTTCGCGCACAGCTGAACGCGCTGCGTGCGGTACCGGTAGAAGGATTGTCACTGCCGACGCGTACGCTGGTCACGGCGTCCACGCCGGGTGCTGACATGACGCAAGGCCAACTCGACTACACGTCGCGTCCGCTGGACGTGGCGTTGCAGCAGGATGGCTGGCTGGCGGTGCAAACCCCGGACGGGACCGAAGGGTATACCCGTAACGGTAACATCCAGGTCAACCCGGCAGGTCAGCTGACTATCCAGGGAAATCCGGTCATGGGCGACGGTGGCCCGATTGCCGTGCCGGAAGGCGCGGAGATCACCATCGCCGCAGACGGCACCGTGTCGGCGCTGACGCCGGGCGATCCGCCGAATACCGTGTCACCGATTGGCCGTCTGAAGCTGGTGAAAGCTGAAGGCCGCGAAGTGGTTCGTGGTGACGACGGGATGTTCCGTTTAAGCCAGGCCGCACAGGCGACCCGTGGCGCGACCTTACAGGCCGATCCGACCATCCGTGTGATGTCCGGCGTGCTGGAAGGCAGTAACGTGAAACCCGTGGCGGCGATGACCGACATGATCGCCAGTGCGCGTCGTTTTGAGATGCAAATGAAGGTGATCAGCAGCGTTGACGAAAACGACCAGCGCGCTAACTCGCTGCTGTCAATGAGCTAATAAACAGGAACACCCATGATCAACTCATTATGGATTGCCAAGACCGGCCTTGATGCACAGCAAACCAATATGGACGTCATCGCCAACAACCTGGCGAACGTCAGCACCAACGGTTTCAAGCGTCAGCGTGCCGTTTTTGAAGACTTGCTGTACCAGACCATTCGTCAGCCGGGGGCGCAATCCTCCGAACAGACGACGCTGCCGTCAGGCTTGCAGATCGGTACCGGCGTACGTCCGGTTGCCACTGAGCGCCTGCACAGCCAGGGTAACCTGTCGCAGACCAACAACAGTAAAGATGTGGCGATCAAAGGCCAGGGTTTCTTCCAGGTGATGCTGCCGGACGGTACCGCGGCCTATACGCGCGATGGCTCGTTCCAGGTGGATCAAAATGGTCAGTTAGTGACGGCGGGTGGTTTCCAGGTTCAGCCTGCGATCACCATCCCGGCAAACTCCCTGAGCATCACCATTGGGCGTGACGGTGTGGTCAGCGTGACTCAGCAGGGTCAGGCCGCGCCGGTGCAGGTTGGTCAGCTTAACCTGACGACCTTCATGAACGACACCGGTCTGGAAAGTATTGGTGAAAACCTCTACACCGAAACCCAGTCCTCTGGCGCGCCGAATGACACCACGCCAGGCCTGAACGGCGCGGGTCTGCTGTATCAGGGTTATGTTGAAACCTCTAACGTCAACGTGGCGGAAGAGCTGGTAAACATGATCCAGGTTCAGCGCGCGTATGAAATTAACAGTAAAGCCGTATCGACGACCGATCAGATGCTGCAAAAACTGACGCAACTCTAAGGCGTGATCCGGTGCGGTACTCCCGCACCGGCACCCTGTTTTTGAAGATGAAAGCAATGTACAAAACCGCCGCGTTTCGTTATCCGCTTCTGGCTCTGCTGGCAACTTCCCTCACCGGATGTGCCTTGATCCCTTCGACACCGCTGGTGCAAGGGGCGACGACCGCACAACCGACGCCTGGTCCGGCTCCGATTGTGAATGGCTCCATTTATCAGACTGCGCAGCCTGTGAACTACGGCTACCAGCCGCTGTTTGAGGACCGACGTCCACGTAACGTTGGCGATACGCTGACCATCGTGCTGGCGGAAAACGTCAGCGCCAGCAAAAGCTCCTCGGCGAATGCCAGCCGCGACGGCAAAACCAGCTTCGGCGTCGATACCGCCCCTCGCTATCTGCAAGGCTTGTTCGGTAACGCGCGCGCGGATGTGGATGCGGACGGCAGCAACAGCTTTAACGGCAAAGGCGGCGCTAACGCCAGTAATACCTTTAGCGGCACGTTAACCGTCACCGTCGATCAGGTGCTGGTCAATGGCAATTTACACGTTGTGGGTGAAAAACAGATCGCCATCAATCAGGGCACTGAATTCATCCGCTTCTCTGGTGTCGTGAACCCACGCACCATCAGCGGCAGTAACTCGGTTCCGTCTACCCAGGTGGCAGACGCGCGTATCGAATATGTGGGCAATGGCTACATAAACGAAGCGCAGAATATGGGCTGGCTGCAGCGTTTCTTCCTTAATTTATCGCCGATGTAACTGAGGTATCCCATGTTTAAATCTCTGCTTGGTATAGCGCTGGTGCTGGTGGCAACTTTTGCCCAGGCAGAGCGTATCCGGGATCTCACCAGCGTACAGGGCGTACGACAAAACTCCTTAATCGGCTACGGGCTGGTGGTGGGTCTGGATGGTACAGGTGACCAGACCACCCAGACGCCATTTACCACCCAAAGTCTGAACAACATGCTCTCACAGATGGGCATCACCGTTCCGGCAGGCACCAACATGCAGCTGAAAAACGTCGCGGCCGTGATGGTCACTGCGCAGCTGCCGCCGTTTGCCCGTCAGGGACAGAACATCGATGTGGTGGTTTCTTCTCTCGGTAACGCCAAAAGCTTACGCGGCGGTACGCTGGTAATGACGCCGCTGAAAGGCGTGGATAGCCAGGTCTATGCGCTGGCACAGGGTAACGTGCTGGTCGGCGGCGCCGGTGCGGCGGCGGGTGGCAGCAGCGTGCAGGTGAACCAGCTTAACGGCGGGCGCATCACCGGCGGCGCAGTCGTTGAGCGTGAACTGCCGAGCCAGTTCGGTGCAGGCAACACCATTAACCTGCAACTGAATAATGAAGATTTCACTCTCGCACAGCAGATCACCGACACCATTAACCGCTCCCGTGGCTACGGCAGCGCGACGGCGCTTGATGCCCGTACGGTGCAGATCCGTGTACCGGCCGGTAATAGCTCGCAGGTGCGTTTCCTTGCAGATATTCAGAACATGGAAATCAGCATGACGCCGCAGGACGCGAAGATTGTTATCAACTCGCGTACCGGTTCCGTGGTCATGAACCGCGAAGTGACCCTCGACAGCTGTGCTGTGGCGCAGGGTAACCTCTCGGTCACCGTTAACCGTCAGGCGAACGTCAGCCAGCCGGATACGCCGTTTGGCGGCGGTCAGACCGTGGTGACGCCGCAAACGCAAATCGATCTGCGCCAGAGCGGTGGTGCGCTGCAAAGCGTGCGCTCCAGCGCCAACCTGAACAGCGTGGTGCGTGCTCTGAACGCGCTGGGCGCAACGCCGATGGATCTGATGTCCATCCTGCAATCAATGGAAAGCGCGGGTTGCCTGCGCGCGAAACTGGAAATCATCTAATGTTGACCGACAGCCGACTGGCGGCGAGCGCGGCATGGGATGCGCAATCGCTGAATGAACTGAAATCCAAAGCCGGGCAGGATCCGGGGGCGAACCTTCGCCCCGTGGCCCGCCAGGTGGAAGGGATGTTTGTACAGATGATGCTCAAAAGCATGCGTGAAGCGTTGCCGAAAGACGGCCTGTTCAGCAGCGATTCCTCGCGCATGTACACCAGCATGTACGACCAGCAAATCGCCCAGCAGATGACCGCCGGCAAAGGCCTTGGCCTCGCCGACATGATGGTCAAACAGATGGGCGGTGAGCAGGCTGCGCAGGCGGCATCGGAGCCGGATCAGGTACCGATGAAGTTCCCGCTGGAAACGGTCACCACCTATCAAAACCAGGCCCTGACACAGATGGTGCGTAAGGCTATGCCGAAAGCGCCAGACGTTAACGACGAGCCACTGACCGGCGACAGCAAAGATTTCCTGGCACAGCTTTCACTGCCAGCGCGTCTGGCCAGCCAGCAGAGCGGCGTGCCGCATCACCTGATCCTCGCCCAGGCGGCGCTGGAATCCGGCTGGGGTCAGCGGCAGATCCGTCGTGAAAACGGCGAACCGAGCTTCAACATCTTCGGTGTCAAAGCCACCTCCAACTGGAAGGGGCCGGTCACCGAGATCACCACCACCGAATTCGAAAACGGTGAAGCGAAAAAAGTGAAGGCGAAGTTCCGTGTCTACAGCTCGTATCTGGAAGCGCTGTCGGATTACGTGGGCGTGCTGACCCGCAATCCGCGCTATGCCGCGGTAACCAATGCTGCAACCGCTGAGCAGGGCGCGCAGGCGTTGCAGAACGCCGGTTACGCCACCGATCCGAACTATGCCCGCAAACTGACCGGCATGATCCAGCAGATGAAAGCGATGGGTGAGAAGGTGAGCAAAGCGTACAGCAACGATATTGAAAATCTGTTCTGAAAACTCTCAAGTTCAGAAAGGCGTTGCCGATAATCTCTATCAGGATTCATGTCTGACAGTTTATAAGGAACCTCCATGTCCAGCTTGATCAACAGCGCCATGAGCGGGCTTACCGCAGCTCAGGCTGCACTGAATACCGCCAGTAATAACATCTCCAGTTATAACGTGGCGGGCTATACCCGTCAGACGACGGTCCTTGCGGCAGCAAACAGCACGCTGGGCGCGGGTGGCTGGACTGGCAACGGCGTGTATGTGTCGGGCGTCCAGCGTGAATATGATTCGTTCATCACTAACCAGTTGCGTGCAGCACAAACCCAGAGCAGCGGTCTGACCACGCGCTATGAGCAGATGTCAAAAATTGACGATATGCTCTCCGGGAAAACCAACACCCTGGCGGCGACGCTACAGGATTTCTTCACCAGCTTACAGACGCTGACCAGCAACGCCGAAGATCCGGCTGCCCGTCAGACGTTGCTGGGTAAAGCCGATGGCCTGGTAAACCAGTTCAAGGTGACCGATGAGTATCTGCGCGACCAGGATAAGCAGGTTAACCTGTCTATTACCTCCAGCGTTGATCAAATCAATAATTACACCAAGCAGATCGCCACCCTTAACGATCAGATTTCCCGTCTGACCGGCGTGGGCGCGGGTGCGTCACCAAACGATCTGCTCGATCAGCGTGACCAGCTGGTCAGCGAACTGAACAAGATTGTCGGTGTGGAAGTGAGCGTGCAGGACGGCGGCACCTATAACCTGACGATGGCGAATGGTTATACGCTGGTGCAGGGCAGCAATTCCCGCCAGCTGGCCGCCGTGCAGTCCTCCGCTGATCCGGCGCGTACCACTGTCGCGTACGTTGATGCCACCGCGGGCAACATTGAAATCCCGGAAAAACTGCTCACCAGCGGTTCCCTGGGCGGCTTGCTGACCTTCCGGTCCACCAACCTCGACCAGACCCGTAACACGCTGGGACAGCTGGCGCTGAGCTTTGCGGATGCGTTCAACACTCAGCACAAAGCGGGTTTTGACGCCAATGGCGATGCAGGTACCGATTTCTTTAACATCGGCAGCCCGACGGCACTGAGCAACAGCAAAAACACCAGCGGCACGACGTTGAACCCGGCCGTGGCCGACAGCACTAAAGTGCAGGCGACCGACTATAAAGTGGCTTTCACCAGCACTGGCTGGCAGGTGACGCGTCTGTCCGACAACACCGCTTTTAACGTCACTCCGGACACCACTGACGGCACGCTGAACTTTGATGGTCTGAAGATTGGCGTATCAGGTACTCCGCAGGTCAATGAGAGCTTCACCGTCAAACCGGTAAGCAACGCCATCGTTAACATGAAGCTGGCGATCACCGACGAATCCAAAATCGCTCTCGCGCAAACCGCGACCGGCGGCGACAGCGACAACCGTAACGGTCAGGCGCTGCTGGATCTGCAAAAAAGCAAAGTGGTCGGCGGCAACAAAAGTTTTAACGATGCTTACGCCTCGCTGGTCAGTACCGTCGGCAGCACTACGGCGACGCTGAAAACCAGCAGCACCACGCAGAACAACGTGGTGACGCAGTTAAGCAATCAGCAGCAGTCTATCTCTGGCGTCAACCTTGATGAAGAGTACGGCAACCTGCAACGCTACCAGCAATATTATCTCGCCAACGCACAGGTATTGCAGACAGCCAGCACGCTGTTTGATGCGTTGCTGAACATACGCTAAGTAAGAGGTGAATAATGCGTATTAGTACCCAGATGATGTATGACCAGAACATGCGGGGCATCACCAACTCGCAGAGTGAATGGCTGAAGTACGGCGAGCAAATGTCCACCGAGCAGCGCGTGAACCGTCCGTCGGACGATCCGATCGCGGCATCGCAGGCGGTGGTGGTTTCTCAGGCGCAGGCGCAGAACAACCAGTATGCGCTGGCCCGTACCTTTGCCTCGCAGAAAATCTCGCTGGAAGATAACGTGCTTGGTCAGGTGGCGTCAGCTATCACCTCCGCCCAGACTAAAGTCATCAACGCCGGTAACGACTCCTTAAGTGATGATGATCGTGCTTCGCTGGCGACCGATTTGCAGGGGGTCCGCGATCAGCTGATGAACCTGGCGAACAGCACCGACGGCAATGGTCGTTATATTTTCGCAGGCTACAAGACTGATAAGCCGCCGTTTGACGCTGCCACCGGCGCGTATAATGGCGGTGCGGAGTCGATCAGCCAGCAGGTTGACGCTGCCCGTACCATGACCATCGCCCATACCGGCACCCAGGTGTTCGACGCCCTGACTGGTAATGCCGTGGCCGAGCCGGACGGCTCTGCACCGGAAACCAGCCTGTTTAAAATGCTGGATACCGCGATTGCCGCCCTGAAAACGCCGGTGAGCGGGGATGAGACAGCCCAGGCAACCGCACAGGCCGCGCTGGATAAAACGAACCGTGGTCTGCGTAACTCGCTGAATAACGTGTTAAGCGTGCGCGCGGAAGTGGGCACACAGCTTGATGAGCTGGATAAGCTGGACGCCCTGGGCAGCGATCGTAAACTGGGTTTATCCTCGCAGATGAGTGCGCTGGTGGACGTGGACTGGAGTGCGGCGATTTCGTCCTACACCATGAAACAGGCCGCTTTGCAGGCATCTTATAAAGCCTTTAGCGATATGCAGGGTATGTCGTTGTTCCAGATGAACCGGTAAGTGCATTTATGCAAAAAAGCCCGCGCTGTCATTAGCGCGGGCTTTTTTTTGGCCGGTTTACGGCTGCGTCTGGACCTGGGGGCGGGTGGCTCCGGCGCTTAAGCGGATAGCCAGTGCGATGGCGCCGCAGAGGGTAGCGAGGGCAACTACGCCCGGCCAGCCGGCCATGGAGTACACTTTACTGCCGATTGCCGATCCTGCCGCCATACCGATAAACACCACGGTAAACAGCAGGGCATTCAGTCGACCGCGGGCCTTAGGCTCCAGGCTGTACACCAGATTCTGGTGGGCGACCAGGCTTGACTGCAACCCTAAATCAAAACCAATGGCCGACAGGGCAATCACCGCTAACTGTGCTTCAGTGGAGAGCAGCGGCATGACAAACATCAGCGCAAAGGCGATGGTGACCAGCAGGGCGCCTAACTGAGTGACGCGCGCCGCGCCGACTTTATCTGCCAGCCCACCGGCCAGCGGCGCGGCTAAGGCACCCGCAGCACCGGCGATACCAAAGGTGCCTGCCACCGCGCTACCAAGGTGATAGTGATCCAGCAGCATCACTGCCAGCGTCGACCAGAAGGCGCTAAACGACACTGACAGGAATCCCTGCGCCAGCGCCGCACGGCGCAGCGTCGGGTAGCGCTGCCACAGGTGCGCCATGGATTGCATCAGCGCCGGGTAGCTCAGCGTGGAATGCACGGCAAAACGCGGCAGCACACACCACATCACCACACCAATAAACGCAATGCTGGCAGCGGCAAGCTGATACATCACCCGCCAGCCAAAGGCCGCACCGACAAAGCCGCTGACGGTACGGGACAGCAGGATCCCCAGCAGCAGACCGGTCATCACCGTGCCGACGGTTTTGCCCTGTTTACCTTCCGGGGCAAGGATCGCCGCAGCAGGTACGATATCCTGCGCCATGGTGGCAGCCATGCCGATCAGCAGGCTGACAAGGAGCAGGGTGTTCAGCCCGGATGCCAGGCTACAGGCCAGCAGCAATACCGCCAGCGCGCCGCTTTTCAGCAGGATCAAGGTACGGCGATCGTGGCGGTCACCCAGCGGCAGCAGGAACAAAATCCCCAGCGCATAACCCGCCTGGGTCAGCGTCGGTACCAGCCCCATACCATTGATGGTGAGATGCAGGTCGCTGCCCATCAGCGGCAATAAAGGCTGCGCGTAGTAGATCGCCGCGACGCTAAACCCCGCGCCGATGGCAAGAATAAAGATTAACCAGCGTGGGACGTCAACAAGGGGGGAATGACCGTTCATAATCGTTTCCTCAATAAGGTGTGAGGTCATTTTTCCTCAATCAGGCATGGCACGGTAGCCAGCGCAGTGGTAAAACGGTTATACGTTAAACGTATAGGTATGAAAATAATGAAACGGGCTGAACGTATAGACAGAGTGGATCTGATGCGCACCTTTGTGCGCATCGTCGAGAGTGGCTCGCTTTCCGCCGCCGCCCGCCAGCTGGACACTACACAGGCTACCGTCAGCCGCCGCCTGCAGTCGCTGGAAACCCTGCTCGGCGCAAAGCTGCTGTTGCGCACCACCCACGCCATGAAGCTGACCGATGACGGCGAGCGCTGCTACCAGCATGCGAAACATGTGATTGACGCATGGACAACGCTGGAGGATGAACTGAGCCTTGCCGGGGACGAGCCGGTGGGGACGCTACGTGTACGTGCCCCCCATGCGTTTGGGCAGGAGCAGTTACTGGCACCGCTGACGGCATTTTTGCAGCAGCACCCGAAGCTGTCCGTAGAGTGGTTTCTTAACGATAAGAGCGTCGATTTTCTCAGCGAGAATATTGATTGCGCGATCCGCGTGGGGGCCGAGGTGGATCCCGCTACGGTGTCGGTATTGCTGGCGGAAGTCCCGCGTCGGGTGGTTGCCGCGCCTTCATTGCTGGCACAGTATCCGCCGGTGCACACCCCGCAACAACTGGCTGCGCTGCCGTGGATAGCGCTCAGCACGTTTTATCAGCATGAAGTGGTGCTGGCGGATCGGCAGGGGGTGGCAGAACATGTTTCGATCACGCCAAGGCTGTATACCGATAGTCTCTACGCCACGCGCAATACCGCCCTGACCGGGCTGGGGGCGGCGGTGGTGTCCGGCTGGACGGTGGAGGAGGATATTCGCGTCGGACGGCTGGTGGAACTGGTGCCCGACTGGCAGCCCGCTCCCTTACCGGTTCATCTGGTTTATCCCTGGGCGCGTTATTATCCGGCACGTTTGCGGGCCTTTTTAGCTCTGATGCGTGATGTCATGCCAGGCCTTGCGGGAATGCGCGTGCCTGGCGGGTAAGCCTGATCATTGCCACGTAAGACATAAAAAAAGCCGACCCTGAGGTCGGCTTTTTTACACAGACTGAGTATTACTCAGGCTGCTGCGGGCGGGTAGCCGGTGCCGTCGCGTGATGCGTTGCACTGTGACCACCTGCTGCACCTTTACCGCTGAACTCAAACGCCGGGCGAACCCAGTCGCTGTGACGCGGTGCTTCCGGCGTATATTCCGGCGCTGGCGCACGGGTCATTGGCGCGCTGACGGCATGTTTAGCCGCATGAGCGATTACCGGCTCAACCGCAGGGGCTGGCGCGGGCGTCGCCACTTCCGGCGCGGCAACAACAGGTGCCACCGGCTCCGCTTTCACGTCTTCGGCTTCCACCGGCTGAGCGACTGGCGCAGTGACGTCTTCCACTTTGATGGTTTCCGTTTCAGCGATCGGCTCAGCGGCAGCAATGATCTCTTGCGCGACAGGTTCATCGGCATCGTCAATCAGCTGCGGCTGGGCTGCAACCGGGGCGGCAATCGCTTCCGGATGGGTGGTTTCAACGGCAACAGGCTCAGGCGCGCTGACCGGCGTTTGCGGCTCGACAACCTGCGGCTCGGCCGCCGTTTCCTGCGCAACGTCCGCCTGTTCAGTCGCAGCAGCAACCGGCAATACGGTCTGCTCGATCTGTTCTGCAATCACCTCAACCGGTGCATTATCAACGATAGCCTCTTCCTGCACCGGCTCAACGCTCTGCGCAACCGGATAACGGATCCATACCTTACCGGACGCCATTTCTGGTGATGCGCAGGCAACGGTCATCGGCATCGGTGACTGGGTCGGGTAACGCTCGTCACGGTAACGACGACGGCGCTGGCCGCTGACGCGCAGGTGACGCGGAGAACGACGTGAGCGACGCGGCATACCGGCATTGTCACGGGATTCAGTGGCTTCTTCCTGCTCGGCAATCGGCTCCGCTACCGCAGGCAGATCAACTTTTGCGATCTCGGTACGGGCCGCAGGGGCCTCCTGAACCGGTGCGTCGGTTGCGACGTCGGTAACAGCCGGCGCGGCTTCGCCATAGCGAACTTTCTGACTCAGCTGGCGCTGTTTACGGCGCGGCATCGTCTGTACGCGTTCTTCCTGCTCAACATCCTGCTCAGGCTGGACCTGCGGCAGCGGCTCGTCGCCGTTAAGCACTTTGACTTCTTGCTGTGCCTGGCGCTTATCGTCGTTACGACGACGGTTGCGCTCACGGCGGGACTGCTGCTGCTCGTCACGGGATTTGGATTTATCCGCATCTTCAACCGCGGCAACCGGCTGGCGATTTTCGCGCACTTCAGCGTTCTGCGGTTGTTTCTCACGACGGTTACGACGATTGTCTTCGCGGCCTTCACGATTGTCACGCGCTTCACGGTTATCACGGTTATCGCGACCTTCGCGGTTGTCGTTACCCTCGTTGCGATCGCGATTATCGCGGTTATCACGACGGTCGTTACGATCGTTACGGTCACGACGATTGTTCTGGCGTGGTTTACGACGATCCTGTGAACGTTCCGGCTTCACTTCTTTTACGTCTACGTCTTCTTTCACTTCCGCCGGTTTAGCCGGCTCGTCATCAGCAAACAGTTTTTTCAGTGCACCCACAATACGACCAAACAGGCCAGTCGCAGCCGTTTCAGTGGTGGTGGCAGGCTTATCCGCCGGTGCAACGGTTGCAGCAGGCGCGGCTTCCGGCGCAGGCGGAATTTCCGGCATGGCGAAGGTAGCCAGTGCCGGTTGTTCCGGCTGCTTACGCTCGGCGTACTCTTCTTCAGACGGCATCGCCATCGCTTCTTCGTGCAGCTTCGGCAGCTTGTAGCTCAGCGTGGAGGTTTCTTCGCCTTTACGCACGCGCAGCACGGAGTAGTGCGGGGTCTGCATTTGATCGTTAGGCACGATCACGCATTTAATGCCGCCCTGACGCGCTTCAATCGCGCTTACCGCAGCACGTTTTTCGTTCAGCAGATAAGAGGCAATCGGCACCGGAACGATAGCGTGAACTTCCTGGGTGTTCTCTTTCAGCGCTTCTTCTTCAATCAGACGCAGAATAGAGAGTGACAGAGATTCGTTATCACGAATGGTTCCCGTACCGCTACAGCGCGGGCAGACGTGATGGCTGGATTCACCCAGCGACGGGCTCAGACGCTGGCGGGACATCTCCAGCAGGCCGAAGCGCGAAATATGGCTAATCTGAATACGCGCACGATCCTGACGCACCGCTTCACGCAGACGGTTTTCCACCGCACGCTGGTGACGAACCGGGGTCATGTCGATGAAGTCGATAACGATCAGGCCGCCAAGGTCACGCAGACGCAGCTGGCGGGCAATTTCATCTGCCGCTTCAAGGTTGGTGTTAAACGCGGTTTCTTCGATATCGCCACCACGCGTTGCACGCGCGGAGTTGATGTCGATGGCGGTCAATGCTTCGGTGGAATCGATAACGATAGAGCCACCGGACGGCAGACGGACTTCACGCTGGAAAGCGGATTCAATCTGCGATTCGATCTGGTAATGGCTGAACAGCGGGATTTCACCGGTGTACAGTTTGATTTTGCTGCTGAAATCAGGGCGACCCAGCGCAGAAATGTGCTGACGCGCCATCTCCATTACTTTCGGGTTATCGATGAGGATTTCACCGATGTCCTGACGCAGGTAATCGCGGAAGGCGCGCACAATCACGTTGCTTTCCTGATGGATCAGGAACGGGGCAGGGCGGCTTTCAGCGGCTTTCTGTATGGCTTCCCAGTGCTTCATGCGGAAGCTGAGATCCCATTGCAGCGCTTCGGCTGATTTACCCACACCGGCGGTGCGAACAATCAGACCCATGCCGTCCGGCAGTTCAAGACTGGCCAGCGCTTCTTTTAATTCGGTGCGGTCGTCGCCTTCAATACGACGAGAAATGCCGCCCGCGCGCGGGTTGTTCGGCATCAGGACCAGGTAGCTCCCGGCAAGACTGATAAAGGTGGTTAATGCCGCACCTTTGTTGCCGCGCTCTTCTTTGTCGATCTGTACAATGACTTCCTGGCCTTCGCGCAGCACATCTTTGATGTTCGGACGACCATGGGAATTGTAATTAGAAGGGAAGTATTCGCGGGCAATCTCTTTGAGAGGTAAAAAGCCATGGCGTTCAGCACCGTAGTCTACGAATGCGGCTTCCAGGCTCGGTTCAATGCGGGTGATTTTGCCTTTGTAGATGTTCGCTTTTTTCTGTTCATGTCCAGGACTTTCGATATCCAGGTCGTACAGACGCTGCCCATCAACAAGGGCGACACGCAACTCTTCTTGCTGAGTTGCGTTGATTAACATTCTTTTCATCGTAACTTACTCATTATTCTTACATTGACGACTAAGCTACGGGCAGAGTATCGCCTTTCCGGGTGTGAACCGATGGCCTCGTGTCTGTTCACGTCGCCAACCTCACGGTTGTCGCACGCTTAAGAGGCGCAGAGTGTCGGTTGCCTGTATTTCATACGGAAAAACAGCGCAATTATTCGGGGAACAGCCTGGGAAAACTCTCCAGAGAAGATTCCGTCTACCGGTAAGGACTGCAACCCGCAGCCCGCTAACTGCCTGAACGATCAATACGTCTTACGCCATTGCTGCGTTGATGAACGAACGGGCAAAATTGGTGATTCCGTAAAATTCATTGTTATAACAAGCTTGAACACGGAAAGCGTAAACATTATTCCTTGCTAACCCTGTTATAGCAAGATGACTTTTACCATTTATCACCCGGTTACTCACAGTTTTTACACCGCTGCTTCGAGATTGTTCTAAAAGCCATCAAAAAGCATCACGATGCGTAAACCCTACCGGGTAAGCATAAATATAAGCATATAAAAATGAGTGGCGCTATTCGGCGTGGATATTTAGAATCGCCAACCATGAAAACAGAGACTCCAGCCGTAAAAATGGTTGCTATTTCGGCTGACGAAGCCGGGCAACGAATCGACAACTTTTTGCGTACCCAATTAAAAGGGGTACCGAAGAGCATGATTTACCGCATTCTGCGTAAAGGCGAAGTGCGGGTGAACAAAAAACGCGTCAAGCCGGAATATAAACTGGTGGATGGCGATGAAATCCGTATCCCGCCGGTGCGCGTGGCTGAACGCGACGAACAGGCCGTGTCGCCCCATTTGCAAAAAGTGGCCGCGCTGTCGGACGTTATTCTTTATGAAGACGATCATATTCTGGTGCTTAACAAACCGTCCGGAACTGCCGTACACGGCGGCAGTGGGCTGAGCTTCGGTGTGATCGAAGGGTTGCGCGCGCTGCGCCCGGAAGCCCGCTTCCTGGAACTGGTGCATCGCCTTGACCGTGACACTTCCGGTGTACTGCTGGTGGCCAAAAAGCGCTCGGCGCTGCGCTCGCTGCATGAACAGCTGCGCGAGAAGGGCATGCAGAAAGATTATCTGGCGCTGGTGCGCGGTCAGTGGCAGTCGCATGTGAAAGTGGTGCAGGCGCCGTTGCTGAAAAATATTCTGCAAAGCGGCGAGCGTATCGTGCGTGTTAATCAGGAAGGGAAACCGTCTGAGACGCGCTTTAAAGTGGAAGAGCGATTTGAACACGCCTCACTGGTACGCTGTAGCCCGGTGACCGGTCGTACGCATCAGATCCGCGTCCATACGCAATACGCCGGGCATCCTATCGCCTTTGACGATCGCTATGGCGACCGCGATTTCGATCGCCAGCTTGCCGGTACCGGTCTGAACCGTCTGTTCCTGCACGCTGCGGCGCTGAAATTTACCCATCCCAATACGGGTGAGGTGATCCGTATCGAAGCGCCGCTGGACGATCAGCTTAAGCAGTGCCTTAAAAAACTACGTGGCTGACGATCATTGTCGATCCGGTACCTGTCCGATTTGCCGGACGGGTACCGTGCACGCTTTTCTTCGTTTTAATACAGCAATGGATTGCTGTTCTCACGACGCAGCATCTGACACAGCGCAATCAGCGGTAAGCCCACCAGCGTATTAGGATCGCGTCCGTCCAGTTTTTCAAACAGCGTGATGCCCAACCCCTCACTTTTAAAGCTACCCGCGCAGTCAAGCGGGCGCTCTTTACGCAGATAATCTTTGATCTCCTGCTCGCTCAGGTGTCGGAAATGCACATCAAATGGCTCACATTCGGTTTGCAGATGGCCGGTGGCGGAATTATACAGCGCCAGACCCGTATAAAAGGTCACGATAGTGCCGCGCGCTTTCATCAGCTGATGGAAGGCATTTTCTTCACTCAATGGTTTGCCGGTAATTTCACCATCCAGTACGCACACCTGATCGGAGCCGACAATAAGGTGTGCAGGATAGCGTTCGGCCAGAGACTGGGCTTTCGCCTGGGCAAGGCGCAGCACCAGATGTCGCGGCGTCTCGCCTGCCTTTGGCGTTTCGTCGACGCCAGGGGCTGCACACTCAAACGGCATGCCGATTTTTTCCAGCAGGGCGCGCCGATAAGGCGAAGTGGAAGCGAGTACGAGGTTTGACATATTTTTTCCACCTTTTATATAGCGTAACCAGGTCAGGCATTTTAAACTAGAGGCCGCAATGTGTGCGAATAATTGGCAAAAGGCAACCTCAGGCTGCCTTTTTCTTTGACTCTATGACATTACAAAGTTAATATGCGCGCCCTATGCAAAAGGTAAAATTACCCCTGACTCTTGATCCGGTCCGTACGGCTCAAAAACGCCTTGATTACGAGGGAATCTATACTCGTGATCTGGTTGAGCGTGTCGCCGAATCCGTAGTTAGTGTGGACAGTGATGTGGAATGCTCCATGTCGTTTGCTATCGATAACCAGCGCCTGGCCGTTTTAACCGGCGATGCAAAGGTATCGGTAACGCTCGAATGCCAGCGTTGCGGAAAGTCGTTTCCCCATCAGGTCTACACACAGTATTGTTTTAGCCCGATCGTCAAAGACGAACAGGCCGAAGCACTCCCGGAAGCGTACGAACCAATTCAGGTCAACGAATTTGGTGAAATCGATCTGCTGGCGCTGGTGGAAGATGAAATCATCCTCACCTTGCCAGTAGTTCCGGTGCATGATTCTGAACACTGTGAAGTGTCCGAGGCGGACATGGTGTTTGGTCAATTGCCTGATGAAGCGCAAAAGCCAAACCCATTTGCCGTATTAGCCAGCTTAAAGCGCAAGTAACAGGTTCTGCCTGTTCTTACGTGGATAACCGTAATTGAGGAGTAAGGTCCATGGCCGTACAACAAAATAAACCAACCCGTTCCAAACGTGGCATGCGTCGTTCCCATGACGCGCTGACCGCAGTCACCAGCCTGTCTGTAGACAAAACTTCTGGTGAGTCTCACCTGCGTCACCACATGACCGCTGACGGTTTCTACCGTGGTCGCAAGGTAATCACTAAGTAATCACGCTTCTGCGTGATTAAGCTTAGTGAGGATTTCCCCGTGTAAACGGGGATATACCGCCTTGACACGTCTAACCCTGGCGTTAGATGTCATGGGGGGCGATTTTGGCCCTACCGTGACAGTGCCTGCAGCATTGCAGGCACTGAATTCTAATTCACAACTCACTCTTCTTTTAGTCGGCGATCCCGACGCAATCACGCCATTACTTGCCAAAGCTGATTTCGAACAACGTTCGCGTCTGCAGATTATTCCTGCGCAGTCAGTTATTGCCAGTGATGCGCGCGCCTCGCAGGCGATTCGCAATAGCCGTGGCAGTTCCATGCGCATGGCGCTGGAGCTGGTGAAAGAAGGCCGCGCCGAGGCCTGCGTAAGCGCAGGTAATACCGGTGCGCTGATGGGGCTGGCAAAACTTTTGCTCAAGCCAATAGAGGGCATTGAACGTCCGGCACTGGTGACGGTCTTACCGCATCAGCAGAAGGGCAAAACCGTGGTGCTGGATTTAGGTGCCAACGTGGATTGCGACAGCACGATGCTGATGCAGTTCGCGCTGATGGGATCGGTGATGGCGGAAGAAGTCCTCGGTATTCCGCATCCCCGCGTAGCATTGCTGAACATCGGTGAAGAAGAGACGAAAGGTCTCGACAGCATCCGCGATGCCTCAGCGTTGTTAAAATCTATCCCGTCGATTAACTATATTGGCTATCTTGAAGCTAACGAATTACTCACCGGCAAAACGGATGTGCTGGTATGTGACGGTTTTACGGGAAACGTCACATTAAAGACGATGGAAGGTATGGTCAGAATGTTCCTTTCGCTGCTGAAATCACAGGGCGAGGGTAAAAAACGGTCGTGGTGGCTGATTTTATTAAAGCGTTGGTTACAAAAAAGCCTGAGCAGGCGATTCAGTCACCTCAACCCCGACCAGTATAATGGCGCGTGTCTGTTAGGATTGCGCGGCACGGTGATTAAGAGTCATGGTGCAGCCAATCAGCGAGCGTTTACAGTCGCGATTGAACAGGCAGTGCAGGCGGTGCAGCGACAAGTCCCTTCGCGGATTGCCGCTCGCCTGGAATCTGTATTACCGGAAAAAGACTGAGCGTACATGCATACGAAGATTATTGGTACCGGCAGTTATCTGCCTGAACACGTGCGAACTAACGCCGACCTGGAAAAAATGGTGGATACGTCTGATGAGTGGATTGTCACGCGCACAGGTATCCGCGAACGCCGCATTGCTGCGCCTGATGAAACCGTGTCTACCATGGGTTTCGAGGCGGCAAAACGCGCGCTGGAAATGTCAGGTATTGATAAAAACGAGATTGGTCTGATCATCGTGGCAACCACCTCCGCCACGCACGCCTTCCCAAGCGCTGCCTGCCAGGTGCAGAGCATGCTGGAAATTAAAGGCTGCCCGGCATTTGACGTGGCCGCGGCCTGTGCCGGCTTCACCTATGGCCTGAGCATTGCCGATCAGTACGTGAAATCCGGCGCGGTGAAATACGCCCTGGTGATCGGTTCTGACGTGCTGGCGCGTACCTGCGATCCTGCCGATCGCGGCACGATCATTATCTTTGGCGATGGCGCGGGTGCTGTACTCCTCGGTGCTTCTGAAGAGCCTGGTATTATCTCCACGCATCTGCATGCTGATGGCAGCTATGGCGAACTGCTGACGTTGCCGAATCTGGATCGTGTCACGCCGGACAACCCGACTTATCTGACGATGGCCGGTAACGAAGTCTTCAAAGTGGCTGTGACGGAACTGGCGCATATCGTTGAAGAAACCCTGGCGGCGAATAATCTCGACCGCAGTGAACTCGACTGGTTAGTGCCGCATCAGGCCAACCTGCGTATCATCAGCGCGACCGCTAAAAAACTGGGCATGTCGATGGATAACGTGGTCGTGACGCTGGATCGTCATGGCAATACCTCTGCGGCATCCGTACCGTGCGCCTTTGACGAAGCCGTGCGTGATGGCCGTATTAAGCCGGGGCAGCTGGTGCTGCTTGAGGCCTTCGGTGGCGGGTTCACCTGGGGTTCCGCACTGGTTCGTTTCTAAAATTTAAGGATAAAAACATGACGCAATTTGCATTTGTGTTCCCGGGACAGGGCTCTCAGGCCGTTGGCATGCTCGCTGAACTGGCTGCCGACTATCCGGTGATTGAAGAAACTTTCCGCGAGGCTTCTGCGGCGCTGGGTTACGACCTGTGGGCGCTGGCACAACAGGGCCCGGCAGAAGAACTGAATAAAACCTGGCAGACGCAACCGGCGCTGTTGACCGCCTCCGTCGCCCTGTGGCGCGTATGGCAGCAGGCAGGCGGTAAAACCCCTGCCATGATGGCGGGTCACAGCCTTGGTGAGTACTCCGCGCTGGTCTGTGCCGGGGTCATTGATTTCGCCGACGCCGTTCGCCTCGTCGAACTGCGTGGTAAATTCATGCAGGAAGCCGTGCCTGCGGGTACGGGTGGCATGTCAGCCATTATCGGTCTTGACGATGCTGCTATCGCCAAAGCCTGCGAAGAATCCGCTGAAGGTCAGGTGGTGTCGCCGGTGAACTTCAACTCGCCGGGCCAGGTGGTGATTGCCGGTCATAAAGAAGCGGTTGAACGTGCGGGCGCAGCCTGTAAAGCAGCGGGCGCAAAACGCGCACTGCCACTGCCGGTCAGCGTGCCGTCTCACTGTGCGCTGATGAAGCCTGCCGCTGAGAAGCTGGCGGCTGAGCTTGAGAAGATCACGTTTAACGCTCCGTCAGTGCCGGTTGTGAACAACGTGGATGTGAAATGTGAAACCACGCCTGCAGCCATCCGCGATGCCCTGGTGCGTCAGCTCTACAGTCCGGTACAATGGACCAAGAGCGTGGAATTTATGGCTGCGCAGGGCGTCGGGCACCTGTATGAAGTAGGTCCGGGCAAAGTCTTGACCGGGCTGACCAAACGTATTGTTGACACCCTGACAGCTTCGGCCATTAACGAGCCGGCGGCGATGTCAGCGGCGCTTGAGCAATAACAGAGGAAAACCAAAACCATGAGTTTTGAAGGAAAAGTTGCACTGGTTACCGGTGCAAGCCGTGGCATTGGCCGCGCAATCGCAGAAACGCTGGTCGCTCGCGGCGCGAAAGTTGTCGGTACGGCAACCAGCGAAAGCGGCGCACAGGCGATCAGTGATTATTTAGGTGCGAACGGCAAAGGTCTGATGTTAAACGTGACCGATCCGGCATCTATTGAATCTGTGCTGGAAAATATTCGCGCTGAGTTTGGCGAAGTGGACATCCTGGTCAATAATGCCGGGATCACACGCGACAACCTGTTAATGCGTATGAAAGATGATGAGTGGATCGATATCCTCGAAACCAATCTTTCATCCGTTTTCCGCCTGTCAAAAGCGGTAATGCGCGCTATGATGAAAAAACGTCATGGGCGTATTATCACTATCGGTTCTGTGGTCGGTACCATGGGAAATGCTGGTCAGGCCAACTACGCTGCGGCGAAAGCGGGTCTGATTGGCTTTAGTAAATCGCTGGCGCGCGAAATCGCGTCCCGCGGTATTACGGTAAACGTTGTTGCTCCGGGCTTTATTGAAACGGACATGACGCGCGCGCTGTCTGATGATCAGCGTGCGGGTATTCTGGCGCAGGTTCCTGCGGGTCGCCTCGGTGGCGCTCAGGAAATCGCCAATGCGGTTGCATTTTTAGCTTCAGACGAGGCGAGTTACATCACGGGTGAAACTTTGCACGTCAACGGCGGGATGTATATGGTTTAACCACGTTATTTCCTAAAACACATTTAGGGAATAATTTTATTTGCGTTATCAGGGCAAAAGGCCTCAAAATAGCGCAAAATCGTGGTAAGAACTGCCGGGATTTAGTTGCAAATTTTTCAACATTTTATACACTACGAAAACCATCGCGAAAGCGAGTTTTGATAGGAAATTTAAGAGTATGAGCACTATCGAAGAACGCGTTAAGAAAATTATCGGCGAGCAGCTGGGCGTTAAGCAGGAAGAAGTGACCAACAATGCATCTTTTGTTGATGACCTGGGCGCAGATTCTCTTGACACCGTTGAGCTGGTAATGGCTTTGGAAGAAGAGTTTGATACTGAGATTCCGGACGAAGAAGCTGAGAAAATCACTACTGTTCAGGCTGCCATTGATTACATCAACGGCCACCAGGCGTAAGTGAACATCTCCAGGCGGTCATTCGACCGCCTGAGTTTTATCTTTTAGTCCCACAGAATCTTTTTTTCCCTCCCTGGAGGACAAGCGTGTCTAAGCGTCGTGTAGTTGTGACCGGACTTGGCATGTTATCTCCTGTCGGCAATACCGTAGAGTCCAACTGGAAATCTCTCCTTGCCGGTCAGAGTGGCATCAGCCTGATCGACCATTTCGATACTAGCGCCTATGCAACGAAATTTGCTGGCTTAGTAAAGGATTTTAACTGTGAAGACATTATCTCGCGCAAAGAACAGCGCAAGATGGATGCCTTCATTCAATATGGAATTGTTGCAGGCTGGCAGGCCATGCAGGATTCTGGCCTGGAAGTCACTCCGGAGAACGCAGGGCGCATCGGCGCCGCGATTGGCTCTGGTATTGGCGGTCTTGGCTTAATCGAAGAGAACCACACTTCCCTGGTGAATGGTGGTCCACGCAAAATCAGCCCGTTCTTCGTGCCGTCTACGATTGTGAACATGGTGGCCGGTCATTTGACCATCATGCTTGGCATGCAAGGCCCGAGCATCTCTATCGCTACGGCCTGTACGTCTGGCGTGCATAACATTGGTCATGCGGCGCGTATCATCGCTTATGGCGATGCCGACGTGATGCTGGCTGGTGGTGCTGAGAAAGCCAGTACGCCGCTCGGCGTGGGTGGTTTTGGTGCAGCTCGTGCTCTGTCGACGCGTAACGATAACCCGCAAGCGGCTAGCCGCCCGTGGGATAAAGAGCGTGATGGTTTTGTGCTGGGTGACGGCGCAGGCATTATTGTGCTGGAAGAGTACGAACACGCGAAAAAACGCGGCGCGAAAATCTACGCGGAACTAGTTGGTTTTGGTATGAGCAGCGATGCTTACCACATGACCTCCCCGCCGGAAGATGGTGCGGGCGCGGCAATGGCTATGGCCAATGCCCTGCGTGATGCGCAGCTTGACCCGGCGAAAATCGGTTACGTCAACGCGCACGGCACGTCAACGCCTGCGGGCGATAAAGCAGAAACCCAGGCCGTTAAAACGATCTTTGGTGATGCCGCGCGTACCGTGATGGTCAGCTCGACCAAATCGATGACCGGACACCTGTTGGGTGCCGCAGGGGCGGTAGAGTCAATCTACTCCATCCTTGCGCTGCGCGATCAGGCTATTCCGCCAACCATCAACCTGGATAACCCGGATGAAGGTTGTGATCTGGACTTCGTGCCGCATACCGCACGTCAGGTCAGCGGCCTTGAGTACACGCTGTGTAACTCATTCGGCTTCGGCGGTACTAACGGCTCGTTGATCTTCAAAAGAGTCTGAGTTTGTTCGTCTGAAAGGCCCGCTATGCGGGCCTTTGTTGTTTCTGTTTCAGCTTTCTCCGCTTGTCCTTCTTCTTTCATCCTGCCAGACTGGCGTGCCATGCAAACAGGAGCCTCTATGTTCTTGATAAATGGACGTGAACAGGACTCGCTTGCGGCGAGTGATCGTGCCATTCAGTTTGGTGACGGCTGCTTTACAACTGCCCGCATTCAGCAGGGCGAGATACAGCTTCTGCCGGCGCACCTGCGTCGGCTGCGTGAGGCCTGTGACCGCCTGCTGCTGCCTTTTGCTGACTGGCAGACGCTGGAGCGGGAGATGATCCGGCTGGCGCACGGCCATCAGCACGGCGTGCTGAAAGTGATTCTGACACGCGGTACGGGCGGGCGTGGATACAGCGCTGCCGCCTGTCATATCCCGACGCGCATACTCTCCGTCTCCGCTTTACCGGCGCATTACGCGCGCTGGCGGGAAGAGGGCGTCACGCTCGCCTTAAGCCCGGTGCGCCTTGGGCGCAACCCCTTGCTGGCGGGCATCAAACATCTGAACCGGCTGGAACAGGTGCTGATCCGTACTCATCTTGAGCAGACGACCGCTGACGAGGCGCTGGTTCTTGACAGCGATGGGTTCATTACGGAATGCTGTGCCGCGAATCTGTTCTGGCGCAAAGGCAATGACGTCTTTACGCCGAGTCTGGATCACGCCGGCGTGAAGGGTATTATGCGCCAGCACTGCATCACGCTGCTGGCCGGGTCACCCTTTCACGTCGCTGAAGTGCATGCCACAGAAGATGCCCTGGCAGACGCCGACGAAGTGCTCATCTGTAATGCATTAATGCCGGTTATTGCGGTTCGTGCATATGGCGAACGGACGTGGACGTCACGGACGCTGTATCAATTTTTAGCCCCACTTTGTGAGCATTCGATTTCGTCATGAAGAAACTGTTTCGGTTCGTGCTGGTACTGGCAGTGATACTGGTTATCGCTGCGGGTGCGGGTCTGTGGAAAGTTCGCCAGATGGCGAACAGCCAGATCCTGATTAAAGAAGACACCATATTTACGCTAAAAGCGGGAACCGGTCGCGTCGCGCTGGGGGAGCAACTGCATGCGGAGAAGATCATCAACCGCCCGCGCGTCTTCCAGTGGCTGCTACGCGTGGAGCCGGATCTGTCGCATTTTAAAGCCGGAACCTATCGCCTGACGCCAAAAATGACCGTGCGCGACATGCTGTTGCTGCTGGAAAGCGGTAAAGAAGCGCAGTTCCCGCTGCGGCTGGTGGAAGGGATGCGCCTGAGCGATTACCTCCGTCAGCTGCGTAACGCGCCTTATATCAAGCACACGCTGAAAGATGACAGCTATCAGACCGTCGCCGCCGCATTGCAGTTTGATAACCCGGAATGGGTGGAGGGCTGGTTCTGGCCGGATACCTGGATGTACACCGCCAACACCACGGATATTGCGCTGTTAAAACGCGCCCATCAAAAAATGGTCGCCGCAGTGGACAGTGCCTGGGAAGGGCGCATGGAAGGCCTGCCGTATGCTGACAAAAACCAGCTTGTCACCATGGCCTCGATCATCGAAAAAGAGACAGCGGTTGCCAGCGAGCGCGATCGGGTCGCATCGGTGTTTATCAACCGACTGCGCATCGGTATGCGCCTGCAAACCGATCCGACGGTGATTTACGGTATGGGTGAAAAATATAACGGTAAACTGTCGCGCAGCGATCTTGAGACGCCAACCGCGTACAATACCTATACCATCACCGGATTGCCGCCAGGCCCGATCGCCACGCCTGGCGAAGCCTCGCTGAAGGCCGCCGCGCATCCGGCCAAAACGCCGTATCTCTATTTTGTGGCCGACGGAAAAGGCGGGCATACCTTCAACACTAATCTCGCCAGCCACAACCGGTCAGTGCAGGACTATCTGAAAGTTTTAAAGGAAAAAAATGGGCAGTAAATACATCGTTATTGAAGGTCTCGAAGGTGCCGGTAAAACCACGGCGCGTAACATCGTGGTGGAAACGCTGGAGCAGCTTGGCATCGGCGAGATGATCTTCACCCGCGAGCCGGGCGGCACGCAGCTGGCAGAAAAACTGCGCAGCCTGGTGCTGGACATCAAATCGGTGGGCGATGAGATCATTAACGATAAAGCCGAAGTGCTGATGTTTTACGCCGCCAGAGTACAACTGGTGGAAACGGTGATTAAACCCGCGCTGGCGCGTGGCTGCTGGGTCATCGGCGACCGTCACGATCTCTCCACGCAGGCTTATCAGGGCGGTGGACGCGGCATTGATAACACGATGCTTGCCACGCTGCGTGACGCGGTGCTGGGGAGTTTCCGCCCGGATTTAACGCTTTATCTCGACGTGACGCCGGAAGTGGGCCTGAAACGCGCCCGCGCTCGTGGCGAACTGGATCGCATTGAGCAGGAATCGCTGGACTTCTTTAACCGCACCCGTGCGCGTTATCTTGAACTGGCCGCGCAGGATACGAGCATTAAAACAATCGATGCCACCCAGTCCCTTGACGATGTGATCCGCGATATCCGCCATACCGTGACCCGTTGGGTACGGGAGCAAAACGCATGAAATGGTATCCATGGTTACGCCCGGACTTTGAGCAACTGATTGCCAGCTATCAGGCCGGACGCGGACACCATGCGTTATTGATCCACGCGCTGCCTGGTATGGGGGAGGATGCGCTGATCTACGCCATCACCCGCTATCTGATGTGTCAGCAGCCGGTAGAGCACAAAAGCTGTGGTCAGTGTCGCGGCTGCCAGCTGATGCAGGCGGGCACCCACCCGGACTATTACGCGCTGACGCCGGAAAAAGGCAAGGCGTCGCTGGGTATTGATGCGGTACGCGACGTCACAGAAAAGCTGTATGAGCACGCCCGGTTGGGTGGCGCGAAAGTGGTGTGGGTCAGCGATGCCGCGCTGTTAACCGACGCCGCCGCCAATGCCCTGCTGAAAACGCTGGAAGAGCCGCCGGCGAATACATGGTTTTTCCTTGCCTGTCGTGAACCGGCGCGGCTGCTCGCCACGCTGCGCAGTCGGTGCCGGATCCATCACTTATCCCCCCCGACCGAGAGCTACGCTATCGCCTGGCTGGCGCGGGAAACTACCGCCAGCCCGGAGTCGAGCCTTGCGGCGCTGCGTTTATGCGGGGGAGCGCCGGGGGCGGCGGCACAGCTGTTACAGACTGACAGCGCCACTCAGCGGCAAACCTTGTGTACGGCGGTCAATGCGGCGCTGGACAGCGGCGACTGGCTTTCAATGCTGGGCGTGCTCAGCCATGATCAGGTCGCCGAACGCCTGCAATGGCTGGCGTCGCTGCTGATGGACGCGCTGAAAATGCAGCAGGGCGCGACCTTGCTCACCAACGTCGATGCGCAGCCGCTGGTCAGCCGTCTGGCACAGCATCTGCCAACGCCGCGCTTACAGGCCATTCTTACGGCGGTGTTTCAGTGTCGCGAGCAACTGCTGAATGTGACCGGCGTGAATCGCGAACTGCTGTTAACCGATCTACTCTTATGCTGGGAGCACTACCTGCAACCGGGCACCGTGCTTCCTGTGTCCCACTTCTGAAAGAGATCTTATGTTTTTAGTTGACTCACATTGCCATCTTGATGGCCTGGATTATCAATCCCTTCATAAAGACGTTGATGATGTGCTGGCGAAAGCGGCCGCACGCGACGTCAAATTTTGCCTGGCCGTTGCCACCACGCTGCCGGGTTACCGTGCCATGCGTGAGCTGGTAGGCGAGCGCGATAACGTGGTCTTCTCCTGCGGCGTGCATCCGCTAAATCAGGATGAAGCGTATGACGTGGAGACCCTGCGCCAGTGGGCGGCAGAAGAGGGCGTGGTGGCGATGGGCGAGACCGGTCTCGACTATTTCTACACGCCGGAAACCAAAGCGCAGCAGCAGGAATCTTTCCGCAACCACATCCGTATTGGCCGCGAGCTGAATAAGCCGGTGATTGTCCATACGCGTGATGCCCGCGACGATACGCTCGCCATTCTGCGCGAAGAAAAGGTGACGGATTGCGGGGGTGTACTACACTGCTTCACTGAAGACAAAGAAACAGCCGGTAAATTGTTGGACATGGGCTTCTATATCTCATTTTCCGGGATTGTCACTTTCCGTAACGCGGAGCAACTCAGAGAGGCTGCGCGTTATATCCCGCTCGACAGGCTGCTGGTGGAAACGGATTCGCCGTACCTCGCCCCGGTTCCCCATCGTGGTAAAGAAAACCAGCCTGCAATGACCCGCGACGTAGCGGAGTACATGGCGGTAGTGAAAGGTGTTCCGGTTGAAGAACTGGCGCAACAAACGACACAAAACTTTGCCAGACTCTTCCATATCGACCCCGCTCGCCTGCAATTTTCCTGATCCATCAGTTTTTTTAAAGCTCGTAATTAATAGCCTTTACGAGTAAAGTTCACCGCCTCAAACGGGGCGGTGACAGACACTTTTGACACATCCGGACACAACTTTTGTAAAATAGTGAAAGTTTTAAGAACGGTCCTGGCTGAAACGTGATAGCCGTCAAACAATGTTACGTCGATTTATTTTACTCTGCGTAATAAATAAAGGGCGCTTAGATGTCCCGTCCACGGCGCGGTTCTCCCCCCGCGCCAATGCGTGAAAACGTAAAAAAAAGCACAAATACTCAGGAGCACTCTCAATTATGTTTAAGAATGCATTTGCTAACCTGCAGAAGGTCGGTAAATCACTGATGCTGCCAGTATCCGTACTGCCTATCGCAGGTATCCTGCTGGGCGTCGGTTCGGCAAACTTCAGCTGGCTGCCAGAAGTTGTTTCCCATGTCATGGCCGAAGCGGGCGGTTCCGTTTTTGCTAACATGCCGCTGATCTTCGCTATCGGTGTTGCGCTGGGCTTCACCAATAACGACGGCGTTTCTGCGCTGGCCTCTGTGGTCGCTTACGGCATCATGGTGAAAACCATGGCGGTGGTTGCACCGCTGGTGCTGCATTTACCTGCTGAAGAAATCGCGGCGAAACACCTGGCGGATACCGGGGTTCTGGGCGGGATCATCTCCGGTGCGATAGCGGCCTATATGTTTAACCGCTTCTACCGTATCAAGCTCCCTGAATATCTGGGCTTCTTCGCGGGCAAGCGCTTCGTGCCGATCATTTCTGGTCTGGCTGCGATCGTAATGGGTATCGTGCTGTCCTTCATCTGGCCACCAATTGGTACCGCTATTCAGACCTTCTCTCAGTGGGCGGCATATCAGAACCCGGTAGTGGCGTTCGGTATCTACGGCTTCATTGAGCGCTGCCTGGTGCCGTTTGGTCTGCACCATATCTGGAACGTTCCTTTCCAGATGCAGATTGGTGAATACACCAACGCGGCAGGTCAGGTGTTCCACGGTGACATCCCTCGTTATATGGCAGGTGACCCGACTGCGGGCAAACTGTCCGGCGGCTTCCTGTTCAAAATGTACGGTCTGCCGGCTGCGGCAATCGCCATCTGGCACTCAGCGAAACCTGAGAACCGCGCGAAAGTGGGCGGTATCATGATCTCCGCTGCGCTGACCTCGTTCCTGACCGGTATCACCGAACCCATCGAATTCTCCTTCATGTTCGTGGCTCCGATCCTGTACGCAATCCATGCGGTACTGGCTGGTCTGGCCTTCCCGATCTGTATCCTGCTGGGTATGCGTGACGGTACGTCCTTCTCCCACGGCCTAATCGACTTTGTGGTACTGAGCGGTAACGGCAGCAACCTGTGGCTGTTCCCGGTTGTGGGTCTGTGCTACGCGGCGGTGTACTACACCGTGTTCCGCGTGCTGATCAAAGCACTGGATCTGAAAACCCCGGGTCGTGAAGACGCAACCGAAGACGCAAAAACAACCGGCACCAGCGAAATGGCTCCGGCTCTGGTTTCCGCGTTCGGTGGGAAAGATAACATCACTAACCTGGATGCCTGTATCACACGTCTGCGTGTGAGCGTGGCTGACGTTGCTAAAGTGGATCAGGCTGGCCTGAAGAAACTGGGCGCGGCAGGTGTGGTTGTTGCAGGTTCCGGTGTTCAGGCGATTTTCGGTACTAAATCCGATAACCTGAAAACCGAAATGGATGAGTACATCCGCAACAACTAACAAATAGTCTGGGGAGACTGAGGGAGCCGAATGGCTCCCTTTTTTACGTCTGGAGAATGTTATGTCGGGTGGCGCTTCGCTTACGCTGGCCTACGGACGGCGACTGTGCCGGGTGGCGCTTCGCTTACACCGGCCTACATACCACACCATAGGTGATTGGGTTATTGTAGGCCCGGCAAGCTTGCGCCGCCGGGCATTTCACGTGGGTTTATCAGAAGCTGTAATTCGCACTCACCGAGAAATTACGCGGCTCGCCAAACACATAGGTACGGCTGTTCACGTCGGTTTCGTAGGTTTTATCGAACAGGTTATCCAGGTTTGCCTGCACTGAAAGCGCTTTGGTTACGTGATAACGGGCAAACAGATCCACCAGCGCGTAGCTGCCTTGCTCTGAACGCAGCGTCCCGCTGGCAACCGGCACATCAGCCCAGGTATGATTTTGCCAGTTCACGCCACCGCCGACCGTCATGTCTGGCAGCATCGGCAGACGATAGCTGGTAAACATTTTCACTGAGGTACGTGGCAGATCTGAGTTTACCGCTGCACCGTCGCTGTCTTCAGCCACATAGCGCGTTGCGCCGAAGGACATCTGCCAGTTGTCCGTCAGTGCACCATTCACTTCAAATTCAACGCCGCGGCTGACCGTACCATCCGCTTCACGGTAGGCGGTTTCGCCATTGCTGCCGGAAACCACGCCGCCGGTAGACTGCGCCAGATGATCCTGCTCAATACGGAATACCGCCAGCGAGGTCGTCAGGCGGCTGTTCATCCAGTCAGCCTTCACACCCGCTTCGTAGTTATTACCGGTGATAGGCGACAGGTATTTACCCTGACCATCACGCTGGGTCTGCGGCTGGAAAATCGAGGTATAGCTGGCATAGGTTGACCAGGTATCATCGATGTCAAACACCACGCCCGCATAGGGCGAGGTGTTGTTCTTCTCCAGATCCTGCGTCAGGGTATGCAACGTGTAATTGGTATAGCGCGCGCCCAGAATGAGGTGCAGCGGATCTGCCAGCGAAATGCGCGTCGCCAGGTACGCGGATTTCTGACGTACCGTGTCTTCCTGCGCGAGGCTCAATGGCGCCCAGTCCGTTTCCGGGAAATTAGCGCGATAATCGCTGTAGTTACCCAACTGCGTATCGCCGATGTTTTCCCATGAGCTGTAATAGATGTTGTGCTGTTTGGTGTAGTTGGTGCCCACCATCAGTTCATGCTGACGACCAAAGAGTTCGTAATTACCATTTGCAAAGGTATCGATCGCATCGACTTTACGCTTGCCAGTGTTATAGCCCGTGCCGCCGACAAACGGATAAGACGCGCCATAAGGGCTGACCATCAGGCCAGTGGTTTTATCGACCTGGCCGTCCAGATACAGCGCCTTGCTGTCGAGCTCTGTCTCAGTGTGCGTACCGTTTACCGTAAGCTGCCAGTTATCGCCCAGCTTTTGCTTAAGGGTGACGAAAGTACGCTGGGTTTCGGTATCGCTGTAGGCCCAGTCAGGCGAGGTGCTGTCGCTGCGATCGGCTTTGATTTTACTGCCGTCGGTATACCAGCGTGGCAGGCCGCCCCAGGTCTGACGGTCAGAGTTGTTTTCCTGATAATCGTACCCTACAGAGAACGCCGTGGCCTCGGTCAGATCAGCATCCAGCACACCATAGAAGAATTTTTTCTTCTGACCGTAATGATCCAGCCAGCTGTCCTTATCCTGATAGCCCGCCACCATACGACCACGGATATTGCCGTTTTCGGTCAATGGGGTTGAGAGGTCCGCCACGTAACGTTGCTTGTTCCAGCTGCCATACTCAGCGCTGACGTTAGTGGTGAATTCACGGCTGTCGGCATGTTTACGCACCATATTAATCGCCGCAGAAGGATTACCCGAGCCGGTCGTCAGACCATTTGCGCCGCGCACCACTTCGATTCGCTCATACATCGCGGTATCCGCCAGCGCATCGCCCAGGTTCCACCGGGACTCAAACAGCGTCGGAATACCATCGACCATATAGTTGTCGATCATAAAACCGCGGGAGTAGAAGGTGCTGCGGTCTGAATCCGCCACGCTCTCCGAAATGCCGATGGTGTTTTTCAGCACATCGCCCAGCGACTCCAGCTTCTGATCTTTCATCCGCTGTTCACTGACCAGCGTAACCGACTGCGGAATATCACGCTGAACCAGCAGCATTTTTGTGCCGGAGGTGGTGGTCTTGACGCTGTAATCTTCATTTTGCGCAGCAGCCACAGCGCCTGAGGACGATCCGTCGACCACCAGCGTATCCTCTGGTGTTGCCGTAGTGGCAGCAAAGCCCGCCGCTGGCGTCAGTGCAAAAGCAATACAAACCGCCAGCAGTGACGGAGAAGTAGCAGGCGGACGTTGTCCGTCCCTGGCGTGAACGGTGAAAGACATCATTAACCCTTCTGTGTGTTGGTCATTATGCAGCGCGCCAATACGTTGTCGGTGCGCTGCAGGACAGTTAATTATTCAGGTGTGAAAAGCGCATGGAAATGCAAATGCGAAATATACGCATTAGGGTTCGCGGTGTAAACAGATGTAATATTTATTACTGAAACGTGGTTTTACCCGGGTTTGCGAGGGGGCAGGCAACGCAACCTTTCGGCAGGGTAAGAAAATGAGGTTTATAGTTGAAACATCAGGAGATTGTCACTCATACTCTCTGGCAATATTATGCAGTCATAAAGAAGGAAGACGACATGGCAGAAGAAACCATTTTCAGTAAAATTATCCGGCGCGAAATTCCGTCGGACATTGTCTGGCAGGATGAGCTGGTCACCGCGTTCCGCGATATTTCCCCTCAGGCCCCGACGCATATTCTGATCGTGCCTAATATTCTGATCCCGACCATCAACGACGCCACCGAAGCGCATGAACAGGCGCTGGGCCGGATGATGACCGTCGCGGCTAAAATCGCCAAACAGGAAGGTATTGCCGAAGACGGTTACCGCCTGATCATGAACTGCAATCGTCATGGCGGCCAGGAGGTCTATCATATCCACCTGCACCTGGTTGGGGGGCACGCCCTTGGACCTATGCTGTCGCACAAAGGCCACTAAGATGAGCAGAGGGCGTACAGCCATAGTACTGGCGGCGATCCTGCTTGCCGGATGTAGCGCAAAGCCGGCGATCCCGGTCAGCGATGAGCAAACGCTGGTACTGGAGTCCACCGTGCTGGCGGCGGGGATCTCCGCAGAAAAACCGGAATTATCCCGCTCGGAAATTCAGTCTTCTGCGTCCTCAACTCTCTACAATGAAAGAAATGTGCCGGTAACCATTAATTACCGTTTTTACTGGTACGACGCCAGAGGCCTGGAAATGCATCCGCTGGAAGCGCCGCGCACCGTAACGGTGCCGGCAAATGCATCGGTGACGATTTATGGCAGCGCCAACTATCTGGGCGCACATAAAGTGCGGCTCTATCTCTATTTATAAGGGGTGATTTGAATGAGAATTATGGGACGCTACGCCCTGCTTGTGACGGTGGCATTGATCCTTTCAGGGTGTCAGATCAACAAGGAACAGCCCGCACCGGTTGACCAGGCGACGCCGACACCAGAACAACCGACTACACCGCAGCAACCGCTGCCAACCGTGCCGTCGGTACCGACTATCCCGTCACAGCCTGGGCCAATTGAGCATCAGGATGAAACCGTGCAGCCTACGCCGCGCGTCCGTCACTATGACTGGAGCGGCGCGATTTCGCCAATGGTCAGCAAAATGTTGCAGGCAAGCGGCGCAGAGGGGGGCAGCGTGCTGCTGGTCGACAGCGTGAATAACCGCACCAATGGCTCGCTCAATACCGCTGAAGGTACCGAGGCGCTACGCACTGCGCTGGCGAACAACGGCAAATTCACGCTGGTTTCCGCGCAACAGCTGGGCGTCGCCAAGCAGCAGCTGGGGCTTTCCCCGCAGGACAGCCTGGGCACCCGTAGCAAAGCCATTGGCATTGCCCGTAACGTTGGCGCGCAGTATGTGCTCTATTCGAGCGCCAGCGGTAACGTCAACGCCCCGACACTGCAAATGCAGCTGATGCTGGTACAGACTGGCGAGATCGTCTGGTCAGGTAAAGGCAGCGTTGCACAACAATAAACCTGAGCGTGACGCTATCCTGTCACGCTATTTTCCGCAGTTTACTCCCGCCGCAGACCAGACAACGTCAGGGCTGTCTGGCGGGAGTGTCATTATTGCACGCGGGCAGCAGCGGCTGGTGCTGCGCTGGCAGCATCCGGCAACGGCCTCTGCGCCATTTTTACGCCAGTATCACGTCCTGAAGCGTCTGCCTGCCTCCCTGGCTCCGAAGCCGCAGCGCTACGGCGCAGGCTGGATGGCTGTCGATTATCTGCGCGGAGAAGTAAAAACTGCGCTACCGGCTACCGATGCACTGGCAGAGGTGTTGTATCATCTGCACCAGCAGCCTTGTTTTGGCTGGCGCATTACACTGCTGCCGCTGCTTGAAAGCTACTGGCAACAGGCCGCACCGTCGCGCCGCACGCCGTTCTGGCTGCGTCAGCTGAAAAAGCGACGACAGCATAAAGAGCCGGGCGTATTGCGCCTCGCGCCGCTGCATATGGATGTCCATCCGGGCAATCTGGTACACAGCGAGCACGGGTTGCGGCTGATTGACTGGGAATATGCCGGTGATGGTGATATTGCGCTTGAGCTGGCCGCTGTATGGATGGACGATGCCGCGCGTCAGAGGCTGGTGGAAGAGTATGCCAGCCGGGCCAATATCGATCCCGTTACGCTTGCGCGGCAGGTACAGCGCTGGCGGCCCTGGGTGATGATGCTGATGGCGGGCTGGTACGAGTGCCGCTGGCAGCAAACTGGCGAACAACAATTTATCACGCTGGCCGATGAAATATGGGGCCAGTTGCAGACGAAAGGTTAAGGAAGGTGAATGTGGGTCCGGTAATGTTAGATGTTGAAGGCTATGAGCTGGATGCAGAGGAGCGCGAAATACTGGCGCATCCGCTGGTGGGCGGCTTGATCCTGTTTACCCGCAATTATCACGATCCCGCCCAATTGCGCGAGCTGGTGCGCCAGATCCGCGAGGCGTCACATCACCGGCTGGTGGTGGCAGTGGATCAGGAAGGCGGGCGCGTGCAGCGTTTTAAAGAGGGCTTCACGCGGTTGCCTGCGGCCCAGTCATTCGCCGCGCTGCTTGGCACAAAAGAGGGCGGCAGGCTGGCGGAAGACGCCGGCTGGCTGATGGCAAGCGAGATGATCGCCATGGACATCGACATCAGCTTTGCGCCGGTGCTGGATGTGGGACACATCAGCGCGGCCATTGGTGAGCGGTCTTACCATGCCGATCCGGCCACCACGCTGGCGATGGCGACCCGCTTTATCGACGGGATGCACAGCGCCGGGATGAAAACTACCGGCAAGCATTTTCCGGGACACGGCGCGGTGAGCGCGGACTCCCATAAAGAGACGCCGCGCGATCCCCGTGACGAAGCGGAGATCCGTGCCAAAGATATGTCCGTGTTCCGTTCGCTGATTACGGATAACAAGCTCGACGCCATTATGCCGGCGCATGTGATTTACAGCGAGGCGGATCCGCGTCCGGCAAGCGGATCACCGTACTGGCTGAAAACTGTGCTGCGCGGCGAGTTGGGCTTTAACGGCGTGATTTTCTCTGACGATCTGTCGATGGAAGGGGCGGCGATCATGGGCAGCTATGCGGAGCGTGGTCAGGCATCGCTGGATGCTGGCTGCGATATGATCCTGGTGTGTAATAATCGTAAAGGCGCGGTAAGTGTGCTGGATAACCTGTCGCCGATCAATGCACAGCGTGTTACAGAGTTGTATCATAAAGGTTCATTTACGCGTCAGGAATTGATGTCATCCGCGAAGTGGAAAACGGTCAGCGCGGCGCTTGAACAGCTGCATGAACGCTGGCAGGAACATAAAACGGCTCATTAACCCGCCGTCATCGGCGCGTTGCAGTGTGGTGAGGACACAATGATCATCTATTTACACGGTTTTGACTCGAACAGTCCGGGTAATCACGAGAAAGTGTTGCAGCTGCAGTTTATCGATCCGGATGTGCGGCTGCTGAGCTACAGCACCCGTCATCCCCGGCATGACATGCAGCATCTGCTGAAAGAAGTGGATAAAATGTTGCAGTTGAATGTTGATGAACGTCCGCTAATCTGCGGCGTCGGACTCGGTGGCTTCTGGGCGGAGCGCATTGGTTTTCTGTGCGATATCCGCCAGGTGATATTTAATCCGAACCTTTTCCCGCAGGAGAACATGGAAGGCAAAATCGACCGTCCTGAAGAGTACGCCGATATTGCCACCAAATGCGTGTCCAACTTTCGCGAGAAAAACCGCGACCGTTGCCTTGTGATCCTTTCGAGACGGGACGAGGCGCTGGACAGCCAGCGTACGGCGGCGCAGCTTCAGCCCTTTTATGAAATTGTCTGGGATGAAGAGCAGACCCACAAATTCAAGAATATCTCCCCGCATTTGCAGCGTATCAAAGCCTTTAAAACCCTCGGTTAACCCGCCGCACATTCTTAAAAGTCAGCGTAATCGCTGACTTTTTTTGCTTTCGTGCGGATCACGCTTATCTTTTAAGCAGCAAAACTTGATGTACATCAATTTTGGTATGACCAATGCACCGAACATGCTATTCTCGTTATCAGCAGCCTGTTTTCATGCTGGTAACTTGTTGTTAATTAAAACTTATTTCGATAACTTTTACTTAACAATTGGTTAATAATTTTAAGGGGGTCACGTTGACTACACCATTGAAAAAGATCGTGATTGTGGGCGGCGGTGCAGGCGGCCTTGAACTGGCGACGCAGCTGGGAAAGAAGCTGGGGCGCGGTAAAAAAGCGAAAATCACGCTGATTGACCGCAACCATAGCCATCTGTGGAAACCGTTGCTGCACGAAGTGGCGACCGGTTCGCTGGATGAAGGCGTGGATGCGCTGAGCTACCTGGCGCATGCGCGTAATCACCATTTCCAGTTCCAGCTTGGGTCGGTAATGGACATCAATCGTGAAAGCAAAACCCTGACGCTGGCCGAGCTGCGCGATGAGAAAGGCGAACTGCTGGTGCCGGAGCGTAAAATCGCGTATGACACGCTGGTCATGGCGCTGGGCAGTACCTCCAACGATTTCAACACGCCGGGCGTGAAAGAGCACTGCATCTTCCTCGATAACCCGCATCAGGCGCGTCGTTTCCATCAGGAAATGCTTAACCTGTTCCTGAAATACTCCGCCAACCTCGGTGCCAGCGGCAAGGTGAACATCGCCATTGTCGGCGGTGGCGCGACTGGCGTTGAACTGTCAGCAGAGCTGCATAATGCGGTCAAACAGCTGCACAGCTACGGTTACAAAGGGCTAAGCAACGAAGCGCTGAATGTGACGCTGGTCGAAGCGGGCGAGCGTATTCTGCCTGCGCTGCCGCCACGCATTTCCGGTGCGGCGCATAACGAGCTGACCAAAATGGGCGTGCGTGTTCTGACGCAGACTATGGTAACCAGCGCCGACAGTGAAGGGCTGCACACCAAAGATGGCGAGCATATTAAAGCCGATCTGATGGTCTGGGCGGCAGGTATTAAAGCGCCGGACTTTATGAAAGAGATCGGCGGGCTGGAAACTAACCGTATCAATCAGCTGGTCGTCGAGCCGACGTTGCAGACCACCCGCGATGCCGATATTTTTGCCATCGGCGACTGTGCATCCTGTCCACGTCCGGAAGGCGGATTCGTACCGCCCCGTGCACAGGCCGCACACCAGATGGCAACCTGCGCGCTGCATAACATTCTCGCGCAGATGAAAGGCAAGCCGCTGAAAGCGTATGTCTATAAAGACCACGGCTCGCTGGTGTCGCTGTCTAACTTCTCCACCGTCGGCAGTCTGATGGGCAACCTGATGCGCGGTTCAATGATGATTGAAGGGCGTATGGCGCGCTTTGTGTATATCTCGCTGTACCGTATGCACCAGGTGGCGCTGCATGGTTATTTCAAAACCGGCCTGATGATGGTGGTCGGCAGTATCAACCGGGTGATCCGCCCGCGCCTGAAGCTGCACTAAGCATCATGCCCCGCCACACGGCGGGGCAATCAGCATATCCTTCTGCCTGACAGGGCTATTGGCTCAGACTTCTCTGAATCAGCGTATTTCCCCGCACAATACCTCTCAATCTTCCTGAATTCTGATTGGCGCACTTCGGCTTTGATTGCAAAATTGTTACCAATAGCAAAGAAGGGAGATATTCCTGTGAATAAATCAATGTTAGCGGGTATAGGAATTGGTGTGGCCGCTGCTCTGGGTGTGGCGGCAGTTGCTGGACTTGATGTCTTCAAAAGCGGCCCACAGTATGCGCAGGTTGTATCAGCCACACCAATTAAAGAAACGATTAAAACGCCGCGTAAAGAGTGCCGTAACGTGACGGTAACCCATCGCCGACCCGTGCAGGATGAGAATCGCCTGACAGGTTCTGTGCTGGGGGCGGTTGCAGGCGGCGTGATTGGTCACCAGTTTGGCGGCGGTCGCGGTAAAGACGTGGCAACGGTAGTGGGTGCGCTGGGTGGCGGTTATGCCGGCAACCAGATCCAGGGCTCATTACAGGATAACGATACTTACACCAGCACGCAGCAGCGCTGCAAAACCGTGTATGAGAAATCGGAAAAAATGCTCGGTTATGACGTAACCTATAAAATTGGCGACCAGCAGGGCAAAATCCGTATGGATAACGATCCCGGCACGCAGATCCCGCTGGATGGTAATGGTCAGCTGATCCTGAACAACAAAGCGTAAAAAAGAAGTTCCATTATAATTGACTCCCCAATCGCTCAGGCTGGGGAGTCCTTTTTATTGGTACGCATGCCGTCGCCTACACCGCCGTATCTTTGCTCTGTTTTACCAGCAGACCTGCCGTGATAAATACTGCTACAAAAGCGAAAAGTACTGAATTGCCGCACAACACCCACAGACTAAACAACAATGTTATTACTATTAGCACTTTGAGTAATGGTAATAGCAAAACCATTTCATTTTCCTTCTGCATGTGAACAGCCATCGAACGTGTCTTCATGACCTGCAAGTGTCTCCTGTATTACGTCTGCTAATCATTATCATAAAAATAATCACCACTAAGGATAGCAAAGCGAGACGGAATGCTGAAAGGTCTGACCTATTACTGAAACAGGCCAGACCTATCAAAAGAAAAATAAGCCGGGATCAGGATTTTAGCAGCTCAGGCCACAGGCGGAGGGTGGTATTGGTGACTTGCAGCAGCTTCTCAATACATGCGCCTTCCCGAGCGCTTACGGACATGCCCTGCAAAATGCAGCTCAGATACTGCGCCAGAGCCGCGACATCGCGGTTGGCAGGGATCTCGCCCCGTGCCTGACGCTGCTGTAAGAACTGCACCAGCGTTTTTTCCTGCAGCGCGTGACGGGATTTGATCGTCTGCGCAATGTCGTCCGACGACGCGGCCAGGGTGGCCGAGGTATTAATTAAAAAACAGCCCGCCGGTGTGTCCTTGCTGGTAAAGCAGGTGGCGACAGAAGTGAAGTAATCTCGCAGCGCCTGCTCAAGGGGTTTGTCCTCGCACAATAACTGCGCGTCATGCTGCGCCGCAAAGCGGGCGATATAGCGATCCAGCACGGCGCGGAACAGCCCCTCTTTATTGGTGAATTCCGCGTACAGCGTCGGCGCTTTTGCGCCGGTGGCTTCTACCAGATCCGCTAAAGAGGTGGCCTCATACCCGTGCTGCCAGAACAGTGTCATGGCTTTATCAAGCGCGACGTCCCGATCAAAGGTTTTCGGTCGGCCACGGCTTTTTTTGGTACAGCAGGTCACATCGTTGGTCATAGCGCCGCCTGAATAATGATGTTTGTTGAACGATCATTATAAAAATAACCGGCGACCTTTACAAACTTTGCACAACCCCTTGATGTTCCGTGACATCTACCGGCATACCAGAACGAACCTGCATCACTTCATCCATCAGCGCGGTATTCGTTTGTCCATCGGCTTTGAACGCTTCCATTGCGCTGTTTAATACGATCGGCTGTGTTTTCGGATCGTCATTAATGGATTTGGACAGCGGCTGATGCACTTCCACCAGACGCCTGCCGTCAGGCTCCACCGAGGCTTTGATCGGCGTGTTAATGATATTCACTTTGGTGCCCGGCGTGACCTTTTTAAACAGCGTGGCGATATCGCCGTCGCGCAGACGGATGCAACCGGAGCTGACGCGCATACCAATGCCGAAATCCGCATTGGTCCCGTGCAGCAGATACACGCCGCCGTAGGCCGCCAGACGAATGGCGTGATGCCCCATGGGGTTATCCGGGCCGGCAGGGACGACGGCGGGCAGATCGATGCCCTGGGCTTTATAGCGAGCGCGAATATTCGCGGTAGGGGTCCAGGTCGGGTTCGCGCGTTTGTCCGACACCGTGGTCACCATGGTAGGCGTTAACGTGTCGCCACCCAGCTGGCCAATGCCGATAGGGTAGATGGTCACCTCGTTTTTTCCTGGCGGATAATAATAAAGACGCAGTTCAGCGAGGTTAATAACCATTCCTTCGCGCGGTACATCCGGCAGCAGCGTTTGCAGGGGAATGGTCAGCACGCTACCCGCACGGGGCACATAAGGATCAACACCGGGATTCGCCTGTAGCAGCGCCAGGAAACCGACGTTGTATTTTTTAGCAATTGCTTCCAGCGAGCCGCCGTCGTTCTCAACGAGGTGGAAGCGGTTTTCTCCCACCACACGGCTGCCCGCCGCGGGCAGCGGCCAGGTGTTCGCCTGGGCGGGAAGGGTGAGGGCCAGCATCGAGGCGACGCCAACGTACGCCAGCCAACGGGTAAAACGCGAGGTTATCATTAGTATCATCACCCACAGGTATTTTCAGGTTATTGTTATTTCAACATAAACCTTAATTATGGATGGCGAACGTGTCGGGAAATCCAGGGGAAGTGCAAAGAGTTTGTAAAGGCTGGCGCACCGCCGTAGAACGGCGCGCCAGTGACATCAGGCGACGGCGTTTTCCGCCAGTTTCTGCATAAACTGACGCACCCATTCGATACGGTTTTTGCGCTCGCCCAGATCCTGGAAGAACTTCAGGCGCGTCGGCCCGTCGAGGCGGAAATGCTGCGGCTGCTTCTGCAGCAGACCAATCAGCCACACCGGATCAACATGGTTCTTCTCGGCGAACTCAATGGTACCGCCTTTGTCATTGCCCTCCAGCTTGCGAATGCCCAGCCGTTGCGCCTGTTGACGCAGCAGTGCCACCTCAAGCAGGGTGCGTGCCGGATCCGGCAGCAGGCCGAAGCGGTCAATCAGCTCCACCTTGATCTCATCCAGTTCGTTCTCACTTTTCGCACTGGCGATCCGTTTATAGAACGACAGACGCGTATTGACGTCAGGAATATAATCATCCGGGATCAGCGCGGGCATACGCAGTTCCACTTCAGTCTGCTGACTGGTGAGATCCTCAAGGGACGGCTCGCGCCCGGCTTTCAACGCATCAACGGCATTTTCCAGCATCTCCATATACAGCGAGAAACCAATCGTCTCCATCTGGCCGCTCTGATCTTCCCCGAGCAGTTCCCCGGCCCCACGGATCTCCAGATCGTGCGTGGCCAGCGCAAAGCCCGCCCCCAGATCTTCCAGCGAGGCAATGGCTTCGAGGCGTTTTTTCGCATCACTGGTCATCGCTTTCGGATGCGGCGTCAACAGCCAGGCGTAGGCCTGATGATGCGAACGCCCGACGCGGCCACGCAGCTGGTGCAACTGCGCCAGACCAAAGTGATCGGCCCGCTCAATGATAATGGTGTTGGCGGTGGGAATGTCGATCCCGGTTTCGATGATGGTGGTGCACACCAGCACGTTAAAGCGCTGATGATGGAAATCATTCATCACCCGCTCCAGTTCGCGCTCGCGCATCTGACCGTGGCCGATGGCGATACGGGCTTCCGGCACCAGTTCAGCCAGCCGCTGTGCAGCTTTCTGAATGTTCTCCACGTCGTTATAGAGATAGTACACCTGGCCGCCACGCAGGATTTCACGCAGCATGGCTTCGCGCACCACCAGATCGTCGTACTCGCGCACAAAGGTTTTTACCGCCAGACGACGGGCGGGCGGAGTGGCGATAATTGACAGATCGCGCATACCGCTCATGGCCATATTCAGCGTACGCGGGATCGGCGTGGCGGTCAGCGTCAGAATATCCACGTCGGCGCGCATCGCTTTGATGCGCTCTTTATGGCGCACGCCGAAGCGGTGCTCTTCATCGACGATCAGTAATCCCAGATCGCGCATCTTCACATCGCTTTGCAGCAGCTTGTGCGTGCCGACCAGAATATCAATTTTGCCCTCGGCGGCCTGCTCGAGGATCTGCGCCTGCTCTTTAGCGCTGCGGAAGCGGGAGAGCATCTCGATACGCACCGGCCAGTTGGCGAAGCGGTCGCGGAAGTTATCATAGTGCTGCTGCGCCAGCAGGGTGGTCGGTACCAGCACCGCCACCTGCTTGTGGTTTTCCACTGCCAGGAAGGCCGCACGCATCGCCACTTCGGTTTTCCCGAAGCCCACGTCGCCGCACACCAGGCGATCCATGGCCAGCGGCTGACACATATCGCTGAGCACCGCGTTGATCGCCTGCGCCTGATCGGGCGTGGTTTCAAACGGGAAGCCTTCGCAGAACAGTTGGTATTGCTCACGGTCATGCTTAAACGCAAAACCGCTTTTCGCGGCGCGCTGGGCGTAAATATCCAGCAGCTCCGCCGCCACATCGCGGACTTTTTCCGCGGCTTTTTGCCGCGCCCGTGACCAGGCATCGCTGCCCAGCTTATGCAGCGGCGCATTTTCTTCCGCCCCCCCGGCGTAGCGGCTGATCAGATGCAGGGAGGAGACCGGCACATAAAGTTTGGCATCTCCGGCGTAGGTGAGCATCAGGTATTCGCCTTTGATGCCGCCTGCTTCCAGCGTGGTCATCCCCGCATAGCGTCCGACGCCGTGCTCCAGATGCACCACCGGCTGACCAGGATGCAGCTCCGCAAGGTTACGGATGAGCGTATCCGGGTTGATGGTACGGCGATTGTCCTGGCGGCGGCGAGAGACGCGCTCACCCAGTAAATCGCTTTCGCAGATCAGCGCCCGGTTACGCAGGGTATCGATAAAGCCGCGTTCCGCCGCACCAATAATCAGATAACGTCCGTTGCCGCTGGCCTCATCCAGACGCTGAATACGCTTAGGCGCAATTTTAATACGCGCCAGCAGTTCGCCTAACGCCTCCCGGCGGCCCTCGCTTTCCACCGAGAACACCACCGGACCGCTAAAGGATTCGATAAATTTACGCAGTGCGTCGAGCGGCGCTTTTTGCTGCGCCTGCACCGCCAGATCCGGCAGCGTCTGATAGCCCAGATTGGTGTTGGCAGCTTTGTCGGCCAGCTTGTCGGTTTTCAGCTGGATACGCGGCCAGCCTTTTAGCTCGCCGAACAGTTCGTCAGTACGCAGCCACAGGCGGGACGGCGGTAGCAGCGGTCGCATCGGATCGACGCCGCGATTTTCATAGCGCGCCTGGGTGTCGTTCTGGAAGCGTTCTGCGCTGGTTTCCAGATCGCCGGTATTCACAATCAGCGTGTTGGCCGGGAAATAGCTGAACAGCGCAGGCAGCGGCTCGCTGAAGAACAGCGGCTGCCAGTATTCGATGCCGGTCGGAAGGGTGCCTTTGCTCACCTGCTGATAGATGTGCTCTGCATCGCGCTTCACATCAAAATTGTCACGCCACTGGCTGCGGAACAGTTCGATGGCGGCTTTATCCGTCGGGAATTCGTGGGCAGGCAGCAGATTAATGGCCTCCACTTCTTCCAGCGTGCGTTGCGTGTCGGCATCGAACAGGCGCAGGCTGTCGATTTCATCATCAAAGAAATCAATACGGTAGGGCTGTTCGCTGCCCATCGGGTAAAGATCCAGCAACGCGCCACGCGTGGCATATTCACCGTGCGCCATCACCTGATCGACATGCCGGTAACCGGCGTTATCCAGCTGCGCGCGCAGCGCATCACGGGACAGCCGCTGGCCTTTTTTCATCACCAGCGCATGACCATGCAGGAAGCTGTGCGGGCAGACACGCTGCATCAGCGTATTCACGGGCATGATCAGCACGCCGCGCTGCATGGCGGGCAACTGATAGAGCGTCGACAGGCGGGAGGAGATAATTTCCTGATGCGGCGAGAAGCTGTCGTAGGGCAGCGTTTCCCAGTCGGCCAGATTCATCACCAGATGATCGGTAAACTGCCTGATTTCGTCGTGCAGACGCAGCGCGTTTTGCATATCGGGCGCGATCAGTACTACCGGACCGCTATGGCGTTCAACGATTTCGGCCACTTCGGTGGCGCAGGCGCTGCCAGTAAGTTCGCCCAGCTGACGCTGGTCGCCCGCTCTGGAGGGCAGGGAGTAACGGAATTGTTCAGGCATAGCGGATGTCATGATCTCTTAAGGGTACGCCCCCGATATGGGGGCATGCCACTGAAACACAATGCAGTTTATTATCCTCGATCATGCCATTTTAGCAAAGGCAACCGTCAACGGGCGGCCATCGCCGGGCGTAAATCTACCGGTGGCGAGAAGAACAGATCGCCAAACAGACGCGTTGAGAGCGTGCGCACCATCAGTCCCACGGCGGTACAAATCAGCAGACTGATAAACGGATAGACCAGCAGCAGCGCCAGTTCAACCATCGGCGGCAACTGCGCCTGATTAAGCAGCGGGATCAGCGCCAGGCTAAAGCCTTCAATCAGAATACGGTGAGTGGTGTAAATCGCGATGGTATTAGAACCCACCACATTAAGCAGATTGTTTTCGCCGGGCGGAAAGCGCAGCTCAAGCTGCAAAAACAGCTTCATGATCAGCACAATCGAGAACAGTGACAGCAGCAGCGGCACGTTCTTAAACCACAACAATACCGCCGCGACAAACGCCGCCGCCAGCCACAGACCATAACGACGCAGCGGCACGGTTTTGATCACCTCCATCACCGCGACGCCATACCAGGCACCCAGACTGTAATAGATCATATTGCGCACCACGCTGTTCAGCCCCCACCATGGCAGCGGCAGGAAATTAATAGCGACGGACAACACCGCCAGCAGCACCATCACCGGAGCTTTCCAGCGTTGCAGCATCTTACACAGCACAAAATAGACCAGCAGCGCATACAGATACCACAGGCTGGTGCTCGCGGTGAGCATACCGTGCAGGAAACCGGTAAAGGATCCGGCATAGGCGGCGTTAGCGGTGGTGCTCAAATCCCGTTCCGGGGCCAGCCAGTCGTTCAACGCACCGATCGCCAGCCACTGCAATACGCCCCACAGCGCCAGTACATAAAAAATACTCCACAGGCGTTTATCCACGCAGCCTTCCCATTTCACCTCTTCCACATACCGGCGGATCAGATAGCCGGAAATGAAGAAGAACACCGGCATACGGAAGGGGGCGAGGTACAAATTAAAGTAGATCCAGCACTTCGACAGCGTTACCGACAGCGGATGTTGCAGACCTTCCAGGTGCGGGTAAAAGGTAATCACCGAGTGGTAAATCACCACCAGACAGATACACAACCCTTTGATCTGATTAATCCATAATGCTTTTTGTTTCATTGTTACCGCGAACCTGTTTTGCCAAAATTCAGGCGTTAATTGTGGTGATGCCGCGCAAGGCTGTAATGCGTAAAGGTCTGGATTTGGACGGAGGGAGGGATTTTTCGGAAAAAGATCAGACGCGCCAATGCAGGCATACTGTACAAATGATGAAATAGCGGTTTGATTTTTCAGAGCTTTTTAGGTCTATTCTCGATAATTCTTCTCGTTTAACCGATTTACCATCCCTGGTTTCGCTTATATACTCCCAAGTCTGCTCATTGCAACCAGACGGATTTCATGTATCAACCTGTCGCACTATTCATAGGCCTGCGCTACATGCGCGGGCGTGCAGTCGACCGCTTCGGTCGCTTTGTCTCCTGGCTTTCCACCATTGGCATTACGCTCGGCGTGATGGCGCTGGTAACGGTGTTATCGGTGATGAACGGCTTTGAACGGGAACTGCAAAATAACATTCTGGGGCTGATGCCACAGGCCGTACTGAGTGCCGATCGCGGTTCCCTTGATCCGCAAAAAGTGCCGGAAAGCGCCGCCCGCCTGCCAGGCGTCAACCGCATCGCGCCGCTGACTACCGGGGATGTGGTGCTGCAAAGCGCGCGCAGCGTGTCGGTGGGCGTGATGCTCGGTATCGATCCGGCGCAGAAAGATCCTCTGTCACCGTTTCTGGTCAACGTGCAACAAAGCGATTTGCAGCCGGGCAAGTACAACGTGATCCTTGGCGAACAGCTGGCCGGGCAACTGGGCGTTAACCGCGGCGATCAGCTGCGTGTGATGGTGCCCTCAGCCAGCCAGTTCACGCCGATGGGCCGTCTGCCCAGCCAGCGCCTGTTTACTGTGATTGGCACTTTTGCCGCTAACAGTGAAGTGGATGGCTATCAGATGCTGGTCAACATCCAGGATGCCTCGCGCCTGATGCGTTATCCGGCGGGAAATATCACTGGCTGGCGGTTGTGGCTCGACGAGCCGCTGAAAGTCGATCAGCTCAGCCAGCAGACCCTGCCGCAGGGCACGGTATGGCACGACTGGCGCGATCGCAAAGGCGAGCTGTTCCAGGCGGTGCGTATGGAAAAAAATATGATGGGGCTGCTGCTGAGCCTGATCGTCGCCGTGGCCGCCTTTAACATCATTACCTCTCTTGGCCTGATGGTGATGGAGAAGCAGGGCGAAGTGGCTATTCTGCAAACCCAGGGACTGACGCCACGCCAGATCATGGCGGTGTTTATGGTGCAGGGAGCCAGCGCCGGGATCATCGGCGCGCTGCTCGGTGCGCTACTGGGCGCGCTGCTCGCCAGCCAGCTTAACAATTTAATGCCGATCATTGGCGCACTGCTGGACGGTGCTGCGCTGCCGGTGGTCATTGAGCCGCTACAGGTGATTGTGATTGCGCTGGTGGCGATGGCCATCGCGCTGCTGTCCACGCTTTACCCTTCATGGCGCGCCGCCGCCACCCAACCCGCTGAGGCTTTACGTTATGAATAAGATCCTGTTGCAATGCGACAACCTGTGCAAACGCTATCAGGAAGGGAACGTGCAAACGGATGTGCTGCACGATGTCAGCTTCAGCGTGGGTCAGGGTGAAATGATGGCGATTGTCGGCAGCTCCGGCTCCGGCAAAAGCACCTTGCTGCATCTGTTAGGCGGGCTGGACACGCCCACCTCAGGCGATGTGATCTTTGACGATCAGCGCATGAGCAAACTGTCGTCCACCGCCAAAGCCGAACTGCGTAACCGTGAGCTGGGCTTTATCTACCAGTTTCACCACCTGCTGCCGGATTTTACCGCCCAGGAAAACGTGGCGATGCCGCTGTTGATTGGCAAACACAAACCGGCAGACATCGAACGACGCGCGCGGGAAATGCTGGCGGCGGTAGGGCTTGAGCACCGCGCAAAACACCGTCCGTCAGAGCTGTCCGGCGGCGAGCGTCAGCGCGTGGCTATCGCCCGTGCGCTGGTGAATAACCCGCGTCTGGTGCTGGCGGATGAGCCGACCGGTAACCTGGACGCGCGCAACGCCGACAGTATTTTTGCCCTGCTCGGTGAGCTGAATAAGATGCAGGGCACCGCCTTTCTGGTGGTGACGCACGATCTGCAACTGGCGCGCCGCATGACCCGCCAGCTCGAAATGCGCGATGGTCGACTGACCGCCGATCTGACGCTGATGGGAGCGCAGTGATGGCCTCGCCTTTATCTCTTCTGATTGGGCTGCGGTTCAGCCGTGGTCGACGTCGCAGCGGCATGGTGTCGCTGATTTCAGTGATCTCCACCGTCGGTATTGCGCTGGGCGTGGCAGTGCTCATCGTCGGCCTCAGCGCGATGAACGGCTTCGAGCGTGAGTTGAACAACCGTATTTTGGCCGTTGTGCCGCACGGTGAAATCGAAGCGGTTAACCAGCCGTGGAATAACTGGACCGAGGCGCTGACGAAAGTCGAAAAAGTACCGGGCATCGTGGCCGCCGCCCCCTACATTAACTTTACCGGGCTGGTGGAGAGCGGGGCCAACCTGCGCGCCATCCAGGTGAAAGGCGTCGATCCGCAGCAGGAGACGCGACTCAGCGCCTTGCCGCGCTTCGTGCAGAACAACGCCTGGTCCGGCTTTAAAGCGGGTGAACAGCAGGTGATCATTGGCAAGGGCGTCGCCGACGCGCTGAAGGTCAAGCAGGGCGACTGGGTATCGATCATGATCCCCAACGCCAGTGCCGATCACAAACTACAACAGCCAAAACGCGTTCGCCTGCACGTCAGTGGTATTTTGCAGCTAAGCGGTCAGCTGGATCACAGCTTCGCGATGATCCCGATGCAGGATGCCCAGCAGTATCTGGACATGGGTGACAGTGTCACGGGTATCGCGCTGAAAGTGAATGACGTCTTTAACGCGCAAAAACTGGTGCGTGACGCAGGCGAAGTGACCAACAGCTATGTCTACATCAAAAGCTGGATCGGCACCTATGGCTATATGTACCGGGACATCCAGATGATCCGCGCCATTATGTATCTGGCGATGGTGCTGGTGATCGGCGTCGCCTGTTTTAACATCGTCTCCACGCTGGTGATGGCGGTGAAAGACAAGAGCGGTGATATCGCGGTGCTGCGTACGCTGGGGGCGAAAGACGGCCTCATCCGCGCGATTTTTGTCTGGTATGGTCTGTTGGCCGGGCTGTTCGGAAGCCTGTGCGGCGTGCTCATCGGCGTGCTGGTGTCGCTGAATCTCACGCCGATCATGAATGGCCTCGAGCGTCTTATTGGTCATCAGTTCCTCTCCGGCGATATCTATTTTATCGATTTCCTGCCGTCAGAACTGCATGCGCTGGATGTGGTCTACGTGCTGGTTACGGCGCTGGTGCTGAGCCTGTTGGCCAGCTGGTATCCAGCCCGCCGCGCCAGCAACATTGATCCGGCGAGGGTACTGAGCGGCCAATAACCGACAAGGAGTGGCGATGTATTACGGATTTGATATTGGTGGTACAAAAATTGCGATGGGCGTTTTCGACGCTGACCGGCGGTTATGCCATGAAACCCGTGTCGCCACGCCCCGTGAAGGTTATGACGCGTTTCTTAACGCGGTCGCGTCTCTGGTGCATGAGGCCGATGCACGCTATGGCGTCAAAGGCTCGGTTGGTATCGGTATCCCCGGTATGCCGGAAACCGCAGACGGCACGCTGTATGCCGCCAACGTCCCGGCGGCCAGTGGTAAACCGCTGCGCGCGGATCTCTCGGCGCTGCTGGCGCGGGATGTCCGACTGGACAACGACGCCAACTGCTTTGCGCTGTCGGAAGCCTGGGACGATGAATTTAAGCAATATCCGCTGGTGATGGGGCTGATCCTCGGTACTGGCGTTGGCGGTGGTCTGGTGCTGAACGGCAAATCCATTACCGGACGTAGCTATATCACCGGTGAGTTCGGGCATATCCGTCTGCCGGTCGATGCCTTTGATGTGGTCGGCTTCGACTTCCCGCTGACCCGTTGCGGCTGCGGCAAACTCGGCTGTATTGAGAACTATCTTTCTGGTCGCGGCTTTGCATGGCTGTACCAACACTTCTACGATCAATCTTTATCTTCCCCGGAAATTATCGCGCTCTATGAGCAGGGAGATGCCCAGGCCCGCGCCCATGTGGCACGCTACGCGGATCTGCTCGCGGTGTGCCTGGGCAATATACTGACGATTGTGGACCCCGATTTGCTGGTCATCGGCGGAGGATTATCAAATTTCTCCGCGCTGACCACGCTTATCGCCGACCGCCTACCGCCGCATTTGCTGCCTGTTGCCCGCCTGCCGCGTATTGAACGCGCACGCCATGGCGATGCAGGTGGTATGCGCGGGGCGGCCTTCCTTCACCTCACCGACTAGCCTAAAGAGGTTGATATGCAGTCGCGCCGGTTACATCGTCTAAGCCGTTTTCGCCGTAACAAACGCCGTCTGCATGAGCGTTTACGTCAGCGAATTTTTTTCAGAGACAGAGTGGTGCCCGAAGTGATGGAAAAACCGAGAGTGGTGGTACTGACCGGGGCGGGGATCTCCGCCGAGTCAGGGATTCGCACTTTCCGCGCGGCCGATGGCCTGTGGGAAGAACATCATGTCGAAGACGTTGCCACGCCGGAAGGGTTCGCCCGCGATCCGGCGCTGGTGCAGTCATTTTATAACGCCCGCCGTCGCCAGTTGCAGCAGCCAGAGATCGCGCCGAACGCCGCGCACCTGGCGCTCGCGCAACTGGAAGCCGCCCTCGGCGATCGTTTTCTGCTGGTGACGCAGAATATCGATAACCTGCATGAACGCGCCGGCAATAAAAACGTCCTGCATATGCATGGTGAACTGCTGAAAGTACGCTGTACCCAAAGTGGCCAGGTGCTGGAGTGGACCGGAGATATTACGCCGGAAGACAAATGCCACTGTTGCCAGTTCCCCTCGACGCTGCGCCCGCACGTGGTGTGGTTCGGCGAAATGCCGCTGGGGATGGATGAGATATACAGCGCGCTGGCGATGGCCGACGTATTCATCGCCATCGGCACTTCCGGGCACGTCTATCCTGCGGCGGGCTTTGTGCATGAAGCGCGTTTGCAGGGCGCGCATACGGTTGAACTCAACCTCGAGCCAAGTCAGGTCGGCAGCGAATTTGAAGAGAAGCATTACGGGCTGGCGAGTGTGGTGGTGCCGGAGTTTGTAGAGAGATTGCTGAAAGGGTTGTGAGATAACCCCTCACCCCAGGAGAGGAGTGAGTCCGGTCGTGGACTCGCCTTTCTCCCTCTCCCTGGGGGAGAGGGTCGGGGTGAGGGGAAGGATTTACCGTCCGGCTTTCAGCTTCTGATAATACTCTTCATAAAGCGCGCTTGCTGCGCCGACATCGTTCTGCCATTCGCCTTTGCTGATGGTATCTGCATCCGGATACAGCGATTTGTCATTCGCCACGTCCGGGGCCAGCAGTTTACGTGCCGCCAGGTTTGGCGTCGGATAGCCGATGGTTTCCGCCACCTGTTTCGCCACGTCCGGACGCAGCAGGAAGTTAATTAACTTCAGCGCGCCGTCGACGTTTTTCGCGTTGACCGGGATCGCCAGGCTGTCCATCCAGAAAATACCGCCTTCTTTCGGCCAGACGATCTGCAACGGCGTACCTGACTGACGCGCCACATACGCCGAGCCGTTCCACACCATCCCCAGATTGACTTCGCCTTCCATGTACGGGTTCGCCGGATTATCCGAGTTAAACGCGGCCACGTTTGGCATCAGTTTTTTCAGCTCCTGATATGCCGCTTCGATCTCTTTCGGATCGGTGGTATTGCCGGACATACCCAGCTTACGCAGCGCCACCTGGAACACTTCCCGCGCATCGTCGGTCAGCAGCAGGCTGCTTTTGTATTCCGGTTTCCACAAGTCGCCCCAGCCAGTAATGGTGGACGGATCGATAGCTTCGCTGTTCACACCGATGGCGGTCGCGCCCCAGATATAGGGAATGGAATAGTCGTTCTGCGGATCGAATGGCTTGTTGAGCATATCCGGATCGAGGTTACCGAAGTTGGTGAGCTTCGTTTTATCGATCTTCTGGATCATGCCCTCTTTGCGCATTTTATCGACGAAATAGGTGGAGGGCACCACCAGATCGTACGCGCCGTCTTTGTAGGTTTTAAGCTTGGCGTACATGGTTTCATTCGACTCGTAGGTCGAATAGATCACCTTGATCCCTGTCTCTTTGGTGAACTGTTCCAGCAGGCCAGGCGGCACATACTCGGTCCAGTTATAGAAATAGAGCGTATTGTTGTCCGCATGCGCAGCGCTCATACCCATTGCCAGAGCGCCCGCTGCGAGCAGGTGGCGTAACCATTTGATCATTTTAACGTCCCCTGAGATTTGGTTTTATCACGTGCAATAAGCTGACTGGCGATCACCAGAACCAGCGAGAGTACTAACAGAATAGTCGCCAGCGCATTCACCTCCGGTGATACGCCGACTTTCACCATTGAATAGATTTTCAATGGCAGAATTTCATAGCCCGGCCCGGTGACAAAAGAAGAGACCACTACATCATCCATCGACAGGGTAAAGCTCAGGACCCAGCCAGCAGCCACGGCAGGCATCGCCAGCGGCAGAATGATTTTGCGCAAAATGGTCACTTCACTGGCACCCAGATCTTTCGCCGCTTCCAGCATCCGCACATCAAATCCTTTCAGCCGTGAATAGACAGTGACCACAACAAACGGCAGGCAGAAGGTGATGTGCGAAAACAGCAGCGACCAGAAGCCCAGTTGAATGCCTATCAGCATAAACAGCACCAGCAGCGAAATAGCCATGACGATGTCCGGGGACATCATCACCACAAACAGCATGCCGCTTACGAAAGGTTTCCCGCGAAAACGGTAACGGTAAAGCGCCACTGCCGTCAGCGAGCCAATCAGCGTGGCAAAGGTCGCCGACAGCACCGCCATGGTCAGCGAGTGACGGGCGGCCTGTAACAGGCTGTCGTTATTCATCAGCAGGCTATACCAGTCGGTGGTAAAACCGTGCCAGTTAATGCCAAAACGGGCCTGATTAAAGGAGTTCACGATCAGAATGATGATCGGAATATAAAGAAAAGCGTAAATGGCGGCCATAAAACCGCCGCGCAGCAGGCGACCGATCATTCCAGTTCCACCTTTTTATTCAGAAAACGCATTGCCCGCCAGTAGACCAGCAGCATCAGGCCCATGACCACCGTCAGCGTAATGCTGGTGGCGGAGCCGAACGGCCAGTCGCGAATATTCAGGAACTGGCTTTTAATGACGTTACCAATCAGCAGGTTTTTCGCGCCGCCCATCAGATCCGAGACGTAGAACAGCCCCATCGCCGGCAGCATCACCAGCAGACAGCCCGCGATAATGCCCGGCATGGTCAGCGGAATAATAATGCGGATAAAGGTTTGCAGCTTGCTGGCACCCAGGTCGCGGGCGGCCTCCAGCAGCGGTTTATCGAGTTTTTCGATGCTCGACCACAGCGGCATCACCATAAACGGCAGCAGGATATAGACCAGTCCGATGATCACCGCGCCCGGCGTGAACATAATGCGCAGCGGCGTATCAATCACCCCCAGCCACAGCAGAAACGCATTCAGATAGCCTTTGGTGCTGAGAAACAGCTTCAGGCCGTAAATGCGGATCAGGGAGTTGGTCCAGAAGGGGACGATCAGTAAAAACAGCAGCAACGGGCGCACCTTCTGCGGCAGCTTCGCCAGAAACCATGCAAAAGGATAGCCGAGCGCCAGGCAGGCGAGGGTGGCGATCAGCGCCATATTCAGCGAGTGCAGCAGCACATCGAAATAGAGCGGATCGAGCAGACGCGAATAGTTGTCCAGCGTAAACACCATGCTGACAAACGAGGCATCGTCACGGGTTAAGAAGCTGGTGACAATGATCATCAGGTTGGGCAGAAAGACAAACAGCACAAGCCAGCCGACGACGGTCGCGATCACCACATTCTGGAATTTACTTGTGCTCTTCATCAGGCAGTACGACCTCCCAGCTTTCTACCCAGTTGATGGCCATCTTTTGATCCAGCGAGTGGTCAAAATCCGGGTCGTCTTCGTTAAAGAATTCGCTGACCATCACCATCTTGCCGTTTTCCAGCTCCACCACCGATTCCAGCGTCATGCCTTTGTAGTTGCGCTCGCGCACAAAGCCAATCAGACCTTCCACCTCGCGGCTGTCGTTGATCTCCTCAACGCGCAGATCTTCCGGGCGCAGCATGACGTTCAGACGCTGGCCTTTAACCACCGGGAAATTGACGTGGATATTACATTCGCGGCCTTCGACGCTGGCACGCACGCGCTGCTCGTCCAGGCGTTCAATGACCGTGGCGTTGAAAAGGTTGATCTCGCCGATAAAGCTGGCGACGAACAGATTCTTCGGCTCTTCGTAAATTTCACGCGGTGTGCCGTCCTGCTCGATCTTACCGTCGCGCATCACCACGATACGGTCGGACATGGTCAGCGCTTCTTCCTGATCGTGAGTTACGAACACAAAGGTGATGCCGAGCTTACGTTGCAGGGCCTTGAGTTCGTTCTGCATCTGTTTGCGCAGTTTGTAATCGAGTGCAGAGAGGGATTCATCGAGCAGTAACAGACGCGGCTTGTTGACCACCGCTCGGGCGATGGCGACGCGCTGCTGTTGTCCGCCGGACAGCTGATGCGGTTTACGTTCAGCGAAGGTATCCAGCTGCACCATGCGCAGGGCTTCGGTCACGCGCGGGGTAATTTGATCGGCTGGCGTTTTTTGCATTCGCAGGCCAAAGGCCACGTTTTCAAAAACGGTCATGTGCGGGAAAAGCGCATAGCTTTGAAAAACCGTATTGACGTGGCGGTGTTCAGCCGGAACCTGGGTGATGTCCTGGTCTTCGAGATGGATATGGCCGGCATCCACGTTTTCCAGCCCGGCAATCAGGCGCAGAACCGTGGTTTTACCACAGCCAGAGGGGCCAAGCAGTGTCAGGAATTCGCCATTATTGATGGTCAGGTTAAGATCGGAAATAACATTTTTTCCATCAAAGCTTTTCCGGATTCCCGCCAGATGCACCAACGGCGAAAGCGAACGCGTGTGTGTATTCAATTTTTTACTCTGTCCCATGTAGACGCAACGGACGGCTTACCATTGCGGGGTTTGTGATTAACCACCTTAGGGTTTGACACATTAATAAGGCCTGGCATTCTACGGCAAAGCACTGAAATCGCCAATCCTTGTGAGATATTCCCTTTCAGAGGCGGATTTTCTCAACCATGCTTAACTCTGGGGTCGCGTAAGCTAAAAAATTCTCGTTTGCACGGGTAAAAGTGACCTGACGCAATATTTCTGTTTTCACGCTTATCAATAATGTTGTCTCAAATAGTGAGGGTGGCCCGCATGGATAAATTACTAGAGCGTTTTTTGCACTACGTTTCGCTGGATACACAATCAAAACCGGGCGTCAGACAGGTTCCGAGTACCGAAGGGCAATGGAAGCTGTTGGAGTTGCTAAAAGAACAGCTGGAAGAGATGGGGCTTATTAACGTCACCCTGAGCGAAAAAGGCACGGTGATTGCTACCCTGCCAGCCAACGTACCGGGCGACATTCCGGCTATCGGCTTTATTTCGCATGTTGACACCTCACCTGACTTTACCGGCAAGAACGTCAATCCGCAGATTGTCGAGAACTATCGCGGCGGCGATATTGCGCTTGGCGTGGGTGATGAAGTGTTATCCCCGGTCATGTTCCCGGTGCTGCACCAGCTGCTCGGCCAGACGCTGATCACCACCGACGGCAAAACGCTGCTCGGCGCCGACGACAAAGCAGGCGTGGCGGAAATCATGACGGCACTGTCGGTGCTGATCCAGCAAAATATCCCCCATGGCGATATTCGCGTGGCCTTTACGCCGGATGAAGAGGTGGGCAAAGGCGCGAAACATTTTGACGTCGAAGCCTTCGATGCGCGCTGGGCTTATACCATTGACGGCGGCGGCGTAGGCGAGCTGGAATTTGAAAACTTCAACGCCGCATCGGTGACCATCAAAATTGTTGGCAACAACGTCCATCCCGGCACCGCGAAAGGCGTCATGGTCAATGCATTGTCCCTTGCCAGCCGCATCCATGCTGAAGTACCGCCAGAGGAAAGCCCGGAGCAGACGGAAGGGTATGAAGGTTTTTATCATCTGACCAGCATTAAAGGAACCGTAGATCGCGCCGAGATGCACTACATCATCCGCGATTTTGACCGCCAGGCTTTTGAGGCGCGCAAACGTAAAATGATGGAGATCGCCAAAAAGGTCGGCAAAGGGCTGCATCCGGACTGCTATATAGAACTGGTGATCGAGGACAGCTACTACAATATGCGCGATAAAGTCGCTGAGTTTCCGCATATTATCGATATTGCCCAACAAGCGATGCGCGATTGCGACATTGAACCGATCATGAAACCCATCCGCGGCGGCACCGACGGCGCACAGTTATCCTTTATGGGATTGCCATGCCCGAACATCTTTACCGGTGGCTATAACTACCACGGCAAGCATGAATTCGTGACGCTGGAAGGCATGGAAAAAGCGGTAAAAGTGATCGTGCGTATCGCAGAGTTAACGGCAAAAAGCCATTAACGCCGGGCGGCGCTGCGCTTGCCCGGCCTACGTTTTGGGTTCGACCATACCGTTGTAGGCCCGGTAAGCGTAGCGCCACCGGGCGTCACAATTCCCCCAGGTAAAGGATTACCGCATGTCAAATTATCGTCGGCACTACATCCCCGGTGGCAGCTGGTTTTTTACCGTTAACCTGAAAAACCGGCAAAGTGACGTGTTGATCCGCCACGTTGATCTGCTTCGCAAGGCCACATCCTTTGTTAAACAACGCAAACCCTTTCATATTGATGCCTGGGTTATTCTTCCCGATCACATGCACTGCATCTGGACACTACCCGCGAATGACAGCGATTTTTCCGGTCGCTGGCGGGATCTGAAGAAAATGTTCACCCGCTCGCTGAACAGAGGTGAAGTCTGGCAGCCCAGGTTCTGGGAGCATACCTTACGGGACGAGGAGGATATGCGCCGCCATCGGGATTACATCAATATCAATCCGGTAAAGCATGGCTGGGTGGCGCGGGTGCGCGACTGGCCTTATTCAACTTTTCATCGTGATGTGCGGGACGGTATTTATTCGCCTGACTGGGCGGGTGAGGTAGGGGAGTGGCCCGTAGGGGAGCGGCGGGAAGAATAGTATCGCCGGGCGGCGCTGCGCTTGCCCGGCCTACGTTTTGGTTTCGACCATACCGTCGTAGGCCCGGTAAGCGCAGCGCCACCGGGCAATGACATCCACGGAACCCACAGGCCCGGTAAGCGCAGCGCCAACGGGCAATGACATTCACGGAACCCGTAGGCCCGGTAAGCGCAGCGCCACCGGGCAATAACATCCACGTAACCCACAGGCCCGGTCAGCGTAGCGTCACCGGGTCTGTTCACATCTTAATCTTCAAAGAACCAGTAACCGCTGTTGACCAGCGCGGCGAGCATAGCGAGGAAAGAAGGATCTTCCAGCGCATCGCCAAGCGTGTCGGCGGTGATCACCATATGGCTGGCAAGTGCTGCCAGTGCAGGGCGATGCGGTGACTCAATCTTCTCGCCGTTGGCGAAGACATCATCGCCAATCCGCAACACGCGTAGCCCGCCCAGACGCACCAGTTTATCGCCCTGTTGCAATGAGTCATAGATCTCATCCGGCTGATACGGCGGTTCCGGCGGAGCGACATCCAGCTCGTGACGCGACTGGGAGACAAACTCGCCAAACCACTGCTGGAAATGCTCCGGCTGATTGATCAGATCGAGCATGGTGGCCCGCAGACGATCCAGTTCCTGAGGCAGAATGTCTGCCGGATGTTCGCGCGGCGGCACGTCCGGATCGGTATAACGCTGGCTGCCCAGTTCGCGCTGTAATACATAGTCGGCAAAATCGCTGATCAGCTCGCGGCCACTCGGCGCGCGGAAGCCCACCGAATAGTTCATCGAGTTTTCCAGCGAATAGCCTTCATGCGGGAATCCTGGCGGGATATAGAGAATATCGCCTGGCTCCATCTCTTCATCGATGATGGCGTCGAAGGGATCGACCTGGAGCAGATCCGGGTGCGGACAGTGCTGTTTCATCGCCACTTTCTCGCCCACGCGCCAGCGTCGGCGGCCGGTACCCTGAATGATAAACACGTCGTACTGATCGAAATGCGGACCCACGCCGCCACCGGGCACGGAGAAGGAGATCATTAAATCATCAATGCGCCAGTCGGGGAGCATGCGGAAAGGGCGCATCAGCGCGGCGGTTGGCTGATGCCAGTGATCCACCGCCTGGACCAGCAGCGACCAGTTGGTTTCTCCGAGGTGATCGTAGCTCTCAAACGGCCCATGGCTGACCTGCCATTTGCCTTCCTGATGGCTCACCAGGCGGCTGTCCACTTCACTTTCCATCGCCAGTCCCGCCAGTTCATCCGGCGACAGTGGATCGACAAAATTTGCAAAACCCCGTTTCAGCACGACAGGGCGTTTCTGCCAGTAGCGTGCGATGAAGTCGGGCCAGTCTAACGTTAAATGGTAGTCCATATCATTTTCCAGGGCTTACGTACCTGAAACGGATTATAACGGAAGGATGACAGGCTGCGTGCAGCGGGCGCGCTTATTTTATCTGGATGCGCTAATTATCAGCGGAGATGAGATGCTGGCGGGCAAAAATCACTTCCATACGTGCGCCACCGAGCAGGCTTTCACCCGCCAGGATCCTGCCGTCATACTGCTCGACAATCTCCCGCGCTACCGACAAGCCTACCCCCTGGCCGGGCCGCAGCGTATCTGCGCGCTGACCACGGTCAAACACCAGATCGCGCTTACTGGCGGGAATACCAGGACCGTCATCTTCGACAATAATATGCAGCTGGTCTTCGTGCAGATGCGCGGACACTTCCACAAACTCCAGGCAGTATTTGCAGGCGTTATCCAGCACGTTGCCCATCACTTCCATAAAATCCGTCTGCTCGCCGACAAAAGTGATTTCCGGTGAGATATCGAGGCTGATATCCACCCCTTTACGCTGGTAAACCTTATTCAACGCCGAGGTCAGATTATCCAGCAGCGGTGCGACCGGGTGCAGTTCGCGACTCAACAACATACTGCCGCTACGCATACTGGCGCGGTGCAGGTAATAGCCGATCTGTTGTGAAATGCGGCTGATCTGCTCGAGCATCACCGGCTCGGCGTCGCTGACCGTCAGCTTTTCGCTGCGCAACGAGCGCAGGGTGCTTTGCAGCACCGCCAGCGGCGTTTTCAGGCTATGGGTGAGGTCAGTCAGGGTGGTGCGGTATTTATCATAGCGATCGCGTTCGCTTTTCAGCAGGCGGTTAAGATTGCTTACCAGGCTGGTCAGTTCGCGGGTCGTTTCCGGGTTCAGCCGCTCGCGATGATGTTCTTCCAGCTCGCGCACCTCGCCCGCCAGGGCTTCGATGGGGCGCAGGCTCCACCAGGCCGCGATCCACAGCAGCGGGATCACCAGCAGCAGATTGGCGGCCAGCACATAAATAAACCAGCTCCACACCATGTAAGAGCGCTTCAATTCAATGGGTATGGTATCGATCACCACAATAGAAAGCTGCGGCATACGCGCCGTGGCGGGATAGACGTTAATCGCCACCGAGTGCGTCATCTCACTGTCGCTGTCATCGTCGCGGATCGCCTGCAACTGCTGTTGGGCATTATGATCGCTGCTCAGCAGCAGGCTTGAGGCATTCACATCGGCTTCGATTTCATGAAAGCCGTTAGCCTGTAACCATTCCGGACGGATACGTTTGATGAGCCACGGCACGTCGCGCTGCGCCCACAGCAGCTTGCCGTGCCGATCATAGATCAGCGCCATCGATGGGCTTTGCAGATTCAGGTTTTCGGGGATCTCAATACTGAAGTGATTATTTTCCCAGCGGGAGAGGGTATAAAACAGGTTGCTCTCGCCGCGCAGCAGACGGAAGGTGGTTTTATCGAAGCTGACGCTGTAACCCACCAGCGCCACCATACCGTAGGCCAGCGACAGCACCATTACCACGCCAGCGGTGGCCAGTAAAAAGCGTACCCGCAGCGAGAGCGGTAAAAGGCGACGCAGCAGTTTTCTCATTCGCGCAGTTCGAACAGATAGCCCTGACCGCGTACGGTAGTGATCACATCATCCGGGTGCTGCGCCTGAATTTTCTTGCGCAGACGTCCCATCAGCACGTCGATGGTATGGCTTTCGCGCAGCTCGGCATCCGGATAAAGCTGCAACATCAGCGAATCTTTGCTGACCACTTTGCCGCTGTTGCGGATCAGCGTTTCCATAATGGTGTACTCGAAGGCCGTGAGTTTGATCACTTCGCCATTTACCGACAGCTCCCGGCGGGAAAGATCGACCTGGAACGGCGGCATGGAAATCACCTGCGACGCCAGCCCGCTGTTGCGGCGCATCAGCGCCTGCATCCGCGCCACCACTTCTTCGATATGAAACGGCTTGGTGACATAATCATCCGCACCGGCGCTCAGTACTTCGACTTTATCCTGCCAGCCTTCGCGGGCGGTCAGCACCAGCACCGGCAGCGAGACGTCATTGCTGCGCCAGCGGCGGATCAGCGACAGCCCGTCTTCATCCGGCAGGCCCAGATCCACCAGCGCAATATCGGGAATATGCTCGTTTAAGTAGTAATCGGCTTCTTTCGCATCTTCCGCATCGTCTACCTGATGGCCCAGCTCTTGTAGCTGTACTTTAAGATGGTGACGCAGAAGGGCATTGTCTTCCACTACGAGTACGCGCATTGTCTGGCCTCGCTGTTGTCTTTGATGTGATGAGTTTAACGCGGATTATGTTACGTAAGGCATAAACATTTACTAAACAGCCCCCTTTCCGGGCGGGAAGGGGGCGAATGGCGGGGAAAATTACTTCAGTTCGTCAACCATGGTGATGGCGCGGCCAAGGTAATTCGCCGGGGTCATGGCCTTCAGACGCGTTTTCTCTTCTTCCGGCAGTTCGAGGCTGTCGATGAACTGCTTCATGCCTTCCGCGTCAACGCGCTTGCCGCGGGTCAGCTCTTTGAGCTTCTCATACGGCTTCTCGATGCCGTAACGACGCATAACCGTCTGGATCGGCTCAGCCAGCACTTCCCAGTTATGATCCAGCTCGTCCAGCAGACGCTCGCGGTTCACTTCCAGTTTGCTCACGCCTTTCAGCGTCGACTGATAGGCGATCAGCGCATAACCGATGCCAACGCCAAGGTTACGCAGCACGGTGGAGTCAGTCAGGTCGCGCTGCCAGCGGGAGACGGGCAGTTTGCTCGCCAGATGCTGCAACAGCGCATTCGACAGGCCCAGGTTGCCTTCGGAGTTTTCGAAGTCAATCGGGTTGACTTTGTGCGGCATGGTGGACGAGCCGATTTCACCGGCGATGGTTTTCTGCTTGAAGTGGTTCAGCGCCACGTAGCCCCACACATCACGGTCGAAATCGATCAGGATGGTGTTAAAGCGGGCGATGCAGTCAAACAGCTCGGCAATATAGTCGTGTGGCTCGATCTGCGTGGTGTACGGGTTCCACTGGATACCGAGGGAGGTCACAAACTCTTCGCTGAAGTGGTGCCAGTCAACTTCCGGATACGCGGCAATGTGCGCGTTATAGTTGCCCACGGCGCCGTTGATTTTACCCAGGATCTCCACCTGCGCGAGCTGGCGGTACTGACGCTCCATACGGTAGGCGACGTTCGCCATCTCTTTACCCATGGTGGACGGGGTTGCCGGCTGGCCGTGGGTACGTGACAGCAGCGGGATGTCGCGGTACTGCACCGCCAGATCTTTCACCGCGTCGATCACTTTACGCCAGTAAGGCAGGATCACCTCTTCACGGGCGGTTTGTAGCATCAGGGCGTGAGACAGGTTATTAATATCTTCTGAGGTACAGGCGAAGTGGATGAACTCAGACACGGCATGCAGTTCAGGGATATCCGCCACTTTCTCTTTCAGAAAATACTCCACCGCTTTCACGTCGTGATTGGTGGTACGTTCGATGGTTTTAATGCGCGCAGCGTCAGCTTCATTAAATTCAGCGACGATTTTATCAAGGTAACCGTTTGCGTGCGCAGCAAAAGCAGGAACTTCCTTGACAGCTGCATGCGCGGCCAGCTTTTGCAGCCAGCGAACTTCTACCTGTACACGAAACTTCAGCAAACCGTATTCGCTGAAAATCCCGCGCAGCGCGCTGACTTTATCGCCGTAGCGTCCATCGACAGGGGATACAGCGGTCAGTGAGGATAATTCCATAGGTCACAACTCCGGGAGTTAACAATGAGCAAGAATTTGTTTGGCCTGCGTGGACAGGCGATTACGGGAAAACATTAATTGCAGACGGCCACCGCCAACCTGGTGCCACAGCACTGCGGCCCGGATACCAGCCAACAGAGCGGCGCGCACTTTGGCCTGCACCTGCGAACTTTGCAGCACCGCCGGGGAGCCGGTGACCTGAATGCGCGGCCCGAGAGGGCTGATCACATCCACATAAATGGCCGCCATAGCGCTCAGCAGCGTATCGGACTGCAAATCGAAATGATCGAGCTGGCGCTGCAAGCCGTCGATGCGGCTGCCCAGCGTGTTCATCGCGCCTTTATTGGCCGATAGTTTACGTTCCAGCACCATCAGGCTCAGCGTATAGCGCGTCAGTTCCGCATTCAGTCCCTGACGGCTGCTGGCATTCAGCACGCCGAGCAGGGTTTCAAGGCCGATGCGCAGGTTGGCTTCGCTGCCGCCAAACACACCGAGCGTGGAGTCCGGGCTTAAATCAATCACGCTGTTAAGTGATACATGCAGCGCGTCGGCATCGCAATGCCCGTGATGTGCAAGCTCCTGCACCAGACGGGCTGACTGGCAAATTCCCGCCAGCGCAATTGTGATGTCATAATAATTTTTTGCCACGTTGTCTCCTTACTTTCGCTTTGTATCAGGCGTTAAATCGGCAACGGCAGGCGCTGCTCAATGATGCCGCCGCCGAGGCACACGTCACCCAGGTAAAATACTGCGGACTGGCCAGGGGTAACGGCAGCAACCGGTTCGTCAAAGCGAACGTCAATCCTGTCTTCATCAAGCGCGGTCACCGTGCAGGGAATATCCGTCTGACGGTAACGCGTTTTAACGGTGCATTGCAGCGTGCCGGTCAGCGGTTGACGATCCACCCAGTGCAGCTGTTGGGCAATCAGACCCACCGACATCAGGCGCGGATGGTCATGGCCCTGGGCGACAATCAGCACGTTGTTTTCAACGTCTTTATCCACCACATACCACGGGTCTTCGCTGCCTTCTTTGGTGCCGCCGATGCCGAGACCTTTACGCTGTCCCAGCGTGTGGTACATCAGACCCTGGTGCTCGCCAATGGTGTCACCGTCAACGGTGACGATTTTGCCCGGCTGGGCAGGCAGATAACGACCGAGGAATTCGCGGAACTTGCGCTCACCGATAAAGCAGATACCGGTGGAGTCTTTTTTCTTCGCGGTAATCAGACCCAGCTCTTCAGCAATCTGACGTACCTGCGGTTTTTCCAGCTCACCCACCGGGAACAGGCTTTGCGCAATCTGTTCATGACCGAGGGTATAGAGGAAGTAGCTCTGATCTTTGTTGCCATCCAGACCGCGCAAGAGACGGCTTTTGCCATCGACATCCGCGCGACGCACGTAGTGGCCGGTCGCGATATAGTCCGCGCCCAGGTCTTCAGCGGCAAATTCGAGGAAGGCTTTAAATTTAATCTCTTTGTTGCACAGAATATCCGGGTTCGGGGTGCGCCCGGCTTTATATTCCGCCAGGAAATGCTCGAACACGTTATCCCAGTATTCTGCGGCAAAGTTTACGGTGTGCAGCTCGATGCCTAGTTTGTCGCACACCGCCTGCGCATCGGCAAGATCGGCGGCAGCAGTGCAGTATTCTTCGCCGTCATCTTCTTCCCAGTTCTTCATGAACAGGCCTTCAACCTGGTACCCCTGTTGTTGTAACAGGTAAGCAGAGACGGAAGAATCGACACCGCCGGACATGCCGACGATCACTTTTTTTGGGCTATCAGACATAGAATACTCACGACATTGAACTTCAAGGCGGCGTATTCTATCACGCGTTAGCGACTCAGGCATCCCCTGTAAACGGCCAGTTAAATTCACCGATCAGCGCCAGCGGGTGTCGCTGCCCGGTCTGCCAGCTACGAATACTTTCCGCAACCAGCGGGGAGCGCAGGTTGTCGGCGGTGAGGATCTCCTCGGCGCTGACCCATAGGCAGCGGTCAATATCGCTGTCATGGGGTTCAGTAGCGCACAGAGTGTCAAGTTCAATGGCAAACAGAAAACGCAGGAAGGGCGTACGGTCAGGGGCGATCCATTGATGCATGCGGATAAAGTGCTGCGGGCAGGCAACGATGCCGGTTTCTTCATAAAGCTCGCGTTGTGCCGCCTGCACCAGCGTTTCATCCGCTTCCAGATGCCCGGCAGGCTGGTTCCAGGTGGCCTTGCCGTTAACCCTCTCTTCCACCACTAAAAATTTGCCCTGCGCATGAACGACACAGGCGACCGTAACGTGGGGTTTAAACATATTCTTATCCTTATTCAGTGGCATTATCGGTGGCGTCACGCCACTCGCCGTTAGCAAGTGAATCCAGCGTATACCCGCCCATCGCATAGCGGATCAGCCGCAGCGTAGGATGACCGACGTGGGCCGTCATGCGGCGAACCTGGCGGTTACGGCCTTCATAAAGGGTGACTTTCAGCCAGCAGGTGGGGATCGCTTTACGCTCACGGATCGGCGGATTGCGCGGCCATAGCCAGTCCGGCTCGTCAACCCGCTCGATACCCGCCGGTAGCGTCGGGCCATCGTTGAGGGTCACGCCGTTACGCAGCGCGGCCAGCGCCTCGTCGTTCGGCTCGCCTTCAATCTGCACATAATAGATTTTGCCGGTGCGTTTACCGGGCTGCGTCAACTGCGCCTGGAGCGCGCCGTCGTTTGTCAGCACCAGTAATCCTTCGCTGTCGCGATCTAAACGACCGGCAGCGTACACGCCTGCTACCGGAATAAAATCCTTCAGCGTTCGCCGTCCGGCTTCGTCGGTGAACTGTGGCAACACATCGTAGGGTTTATTGAACAGGATGACCCGTTTTGGCCCGCTTTCCGTGGGGCGCTTAGCAGTAAGTCGTGAGCTGAATCGCTTAACCCGGTGATTTCTATTAGAAGTTTTCAGCATGGTATTTTCAGAAGTTATCAATTGCCGCATTATAACCGAATAACGAGTGCCTTTCATGAAACCCAACAATCAGTTAGTATTGACAGGCTCATTACAATTCATTAACAAAAAATCAGTCATAACCAGAAGCGCTCGAAGGAGAGGTGAATGGAAAGCAAAGTAGTTGTTCCGACGGAAGGTCAGAAGATCACCCTGCAAAACGGCAAACTCAATGTTCCTAATAATCCGATTATCCCATTCATCGAAGGCGATGGGATCGGTGTGGACGTGACCCCGCCTATGCTGAAGGTGGTGAATGCCGCCGTGGAAAAAGCCTACAAAGGTGAGCGTAAGATTTCCTGGATGGAAATTTACACCGGTGAGAAATCCACCCAGATTTATGGCCAGGACGTCTGGCTGCCAAAAGAAACCCTTGATCTGATCCGCGACTACCGCGTGGCGATCAAAGGCCCGCTGACTACCCCGGTAGGCGGTGGCATTCGCTCCCTGAACGTGGCCCTGCGCCAGGAGCTGGATCTGTACGTCTGTCTGCGTCCGGTACGTTACTATGAAGGCGTGCCAAGCCCGGTTAAACGTCCTGACCTGACCGATATGGTGATCTTCCGCGAAAACGCCGAAGACATTTATGCCGGTATCGAATGGAAAGCGGACAGCGCTGAAGCTGAAAAAGTGATCAAATTCCTGCGCGACGAAATGGGCGTGAAGAAAATCCGCTTCCCGGAACATTGTGGTATCGGCGTGAAGCCGTGTTCTGAAGAAGGGACCAAGCGTCTGGTGCGTGCAGCGATCCAGTACGCCATCACCAACGATCGCGACTCTGTGACCCTGGTTCACAAAGGCAACATCATGAAGTTCACCGAAGGCGCTTTCAAAGACTGGGGCTACCAGCTGGCGAAAGAAGAATTCGGCGGCGAGCTGATCGATGGCGGCCCGTGGCAGAAAATCAAGAACCCGAACACCGGCAAAGAGATCATCATTAAAGATGTGATTGCCGATGCGTTCCTGCAACAGATCCTGCTGCGTCCGGCTGAATACGACGTGATCGCCTGTATGAACCTGAACGGCGACTACATCTCTGATGCGCTGGCAGCCCAGGTAGGCGGTATCGGTATTGCCCCAGGCGCGAACATCGGTGACGAATGCGCTCTGTTCGAAGCTACCCACGGCACCGCACCGAAATACGCAGGTCAGGACAAAGTGAACCCAGGTTCCGTGATCCTCTCTGCTGAAATGATGCTGCGTCATATGGAATGGTTCGAAGCCGCAGACCTGATTGTTAAAGGTATGGAAGGCGCGATTGCCGCGAAGACCGTAACCTATGACTTCGAACGGCTGATGGAAGGTGCTAAGCTGCTGAAATGTTCAGAGTTTGGCGACGCGATCATCAGCCATATGTAATACTATTTTTGTAACTTACAGCCAACATAGATTTTAGATTTATGTTGGCTTTTTACTTTTCCAATCCTTTCCCCAAAACCTCCCCAAAACTCTTCCCCAAAACTGGTTATAAAATATGCTACTCAAACGGCTACGACCGTCCAGTCTTTTCCGCGGTCATCATGGTACCTTGCCGTCTGTTGTGGTGATTTGTGACCGAGTAATTTTTGTGTATCGATCCCCTGGACCTCATACAGTCTTTCTGACAGCGAACGTTGTTCGTGGAATGTTGGTGCCTTACCCTCAGGCCATGAAAGCCCTGAGCGATTTCTGGCTTTTTTGAACGTGGTTGTTATCGAACTGGCTGAAACTTTATCGCCCCTCGTTGCCTGCGATGTGCTGTGCCGGAAATGCACCAAATATTTGCTGACCACGGCATCACGGCATTTAGCCACAACCTCACGCAGGGAAATATTCAGCGCCTCACAACGAAGTGATAGCGGCAGCGCCACTTTGGCGCCAGTCTTTTCTTGCTCGACGTGGAGCATGTCATCCCAAATGTCGGTGAACTTCATTCGGGAAATATCCCCGATTCGCTGACCGGTGACCACGGCCAGCAGCATCGCGCACTGAAGATATGGCGGGTGGCGTTCGGCCGCGGCGTAAATTGCTTTCCACTCCTCGAGGGAAAGTCGTTCTCGTATTACCCGATTGCGTGGCTGACGTGTGGCCTGCGCCGGGTTGTAGCCAGGAGGAACATGCCCGGCATGCTGAGCTTCCTTGAAGACGTCGATCAATGTAGTCCGGACTACCTGCGCCATGCGGTTGTAGCCCTGGGCCTTTACCATGTCCACGACTTCCGCTATTTCCAGCGTTGTAATGTCTTTCAGATACATCATCCCGGAGTGCTGGCGAAGCAGTTCAACGGGTTTTTTCTTCTGTTTCACTGAGTTGAGTTTAATATCCCCTGTTTCAAGTCGCTCCTGTTGGATGGCAAGGTAGCGATCAAGCCACGTAGTAACGGTGATAAACTCCCTAGACTCGCGCATGCGGGCGATTTTTTCGTTTACGCTCAGGATCTGCCGAGTGCGCTGCTCCGCTATGATCGAGTTAGCCTCGGAAGCTACTTGACGCGCTTCTGCTTCATCAGTTCCAAGACTATGGAAGCGCCCTGAGATCGGATGTTTGTATTGCCAATAAACCTTTTCTGTACGCTTATCAAGTTTGCAGTAAAGGTTTGGAATAGAAATGTTATGAGTTCTTGGTCTAGCAGCCATCTGCAATAATCCGTCGTAGTTTAGGACTGGCCCTTACAGGTAATTTAGGCTCTGCAAGGATTCCAACGAAGCGTGCCGAGCGGTCAACCATCCAGCATCTTCCAACTTTAATAGCTGGAGGAGCCATCATCTTTCCTTTGGCATATTTTTTAAGCACACGTTCGCTTGGAGCTTGCTCGCCGAATTCCTCTCTTGCCCAATCCATTAAGGGGATCATTCGTGACATTATTTTCTCCACTCAGCCCGGCTGCACCCGGGCGTTTCACCTTCTTCTCTGGCGGCAGGATTTACCGCTGCCGTATCGTGCGACATCAATCGGTCGAATTCGTGGCCAGTGGCTACCAACTTACCAACTATGCGTTGCTTTGAAATTCCCTCATGCTATTCCGTCTTCGATGGGTTTAATGCTGGCAAGCTTAAGACGTCGTGACGTAAGCGGCGCGCCGCAACGTCGGCCATCTTCTTTGCGATACGTTTCATTACGTCCCACGCACCACGTAGTCGCTGTTTCACGGAGCTTCACCGTTTTTTCACCATCTTTGGTGATGATGATTCCGGTATGGGTTTTAACTTTGCTCATTCTGCGTGCTCCTCAATCATTAACAGTAAAGAGGCTGTATTGACCAGATACAGCTTTATGGTTGTATTTGACATACCGATTCATCCTCGATATTCAATTTGATGCTTGGCAACAGTGTGTAATCGCAATAGCACTCAATATGGCTTGCGCATCTGTCCTCGCTTGTTACTGGCCTTTCATCAACTTTTTCGGCATGCTGCATAATTGCGCCCCAGCACACGCTATCAACTTCGTCACTCCAGCCATCACAGGCTGACTCGCGGAAGTATTCGATAGCGTCCTGGGCCTCTTTCTGTGCTCGCTCTGCCGTGTCGTGGTTGGTAAAGCCACCATCAGTGTCATACGCGAAATACCCAATTGGTTTCGCGGAGAGCGTTATCGCCTCAAGCGCGGCGATGCGCTTCGCTGTAGTGTCCAGCGCCGCCATGGCACCTATGTGCGCCAAATTTAGCGCCTCCAACCGAGATGCCATTTCCCGTACCAGTTCAGAATAAACGCCGGTCTGCTTGATGCTGGTGGAGTAGCTGTGTGCCGTTCTGACCAGCTCAATGATGGTCATTTTTGCCAGTTGCTCTTTCATTGGCGCGCCTCGCTCAGTTCATTGAAGCGGTCCATGAACAGACCATAGGCCTGGCCTGGGCGCAGTGGTACAACCTGAATCAGATCAGACGCGGGAACGCCCTCAAGGATCAGACACTGCGTACCATCATCAATCTCCAGATCGCGGCGTTCGGTCGCCAGCATGATGAGATCTGCATATTTGACCAGGTCGGACTGATGCAGGGGCAACCCGAACTTAGAGCGGATCAGGTCATCCACTTGTGTTTCGATGCGGCGATAGTCCGGCAGCAGTCTTTTCAGGGGCGCAGGGATGTCCTGGCAGTACGCTTCAGCGGCGTCATGCATCAGTGCTTCAAAGGCGTATTCCGCCGGGACGATCTGGCTGCACAGAACGGAGTGCTGCGCCACGCTGTAAAACTCCGGCAGGTGACCGGCAAAGCGGCAAATATTGGACAGGGCAGTGGCGATGTCCTCAATATCAACATCGTCTTTTTGCGCGTTCAGGTAATCAAAATGCTTACCGCTCAAGGTTTGAATAAAGGACATCGTTAATTCTCCGTGTTATTTCGCGCTGCACCGCGTCGAATTTTGGTTACAGGAATCCCTCGCCCATCGGCGATAATTAATAAGGATCCGCTTCCATAAATGCCCCCTGAGGGGGCATTTGCAGCAGCAGACTAAGCGGTGAACGCGCCGATAAAAGTTTCTACCTGGCTGTCTTTGAATTTTTCGACCAGTAGATCGCGGAATTCCACAGCCATATCTTCCTGCTGGGCTTCCAGCTGGACGATGCGCAGCACCAGCGTCGGGCGATCGCCGCCAATGATACTCAGACGCAACTTAAACGGGCGCTCATTCAGGCCTTCAAATGGCACGCACTTAAATTCGAAAGCCACCGGCATAATGTCCTGCGTTCTGGCTTCAACTGATTCCATCAAAGAGCGCTTACCACTGAAGTCTTGATCTTCAAAGTCTGCTTTTTGGATCGATTCGATGGAGATCTTGCGGATTGCAGCAGCCGATCGCTTGGCATCGAGCACTGCACCTTCAGCATCAAAGCCGAGCAGATTTTCCGCCCAGTCTTCCAGCCATTCCGCCAGCTCTATTTGAGTATGGCGTTCGCCGTTAATGGAGAGCAGCGAAGAGTACGGTGCTGTCTTTTTCAGAGCGAGCAGGGCGGTGTTGTCGGCATGGCCGGGATTCACCAGAGTGCCCAGGTTGAAGACGGAAACTGCGCGCATCTCATCTGCATTGATGAAGCAACGTGTGCCTTCTTCGGCGTAGCCGGTGGAATAGCGGGAAAAATCTTCGATACTGGCTGTCTGCATCTTCCCGCGAAAACGGAAGCGCTCTAACGACAGACGCTCCAGGCTTTCAATACTTGCGCCAGCCGGGATCACAGCTGCCGGACAGTCCACTGAAGACAGTTTTTCTTCCAGGAACTGGGAAAGGACAAGGTTTTGCACTTTTTCGATAGCGCCTGAGTCTAAAGAGTAGGACATGTGATTTCCTTAAATGGGGTTAACGGTAGGGCTTACTGTTGAGCGCGGAGCTTCGCGTTAGGATCACCGGCCAGGGTAAAGAGCTGTCCCTGGTCTTCCTGCAAAATAGAAAGCTTGCCGCCGCGGTTCACATACATCGGCGTTTCGGTAGTGTCCTCCTCGGACGATTTACCGCGTGGGGTAGGGCGTACATAAGCCAGCTTGTGCTTGATCATCACGCGCTTCTCTTCGACAGAGTTGCTCATGCGGTCCAGCTCAAAGGTCAAAGTTACTTTCCCCTTCTGGCCGTTGTTCAGCACGCCAAAGGCAACCTCACTCAGCGCCACGGCGATCTTGTTCTGGAACACGCCGCCGTCCAGTTCGCCCATAAACTCAGGCACATCGGTCAAACGTTCATTACTCATCGGGTATACCCTCTGAAAGTAGGCTGCTGACACAGCCGGGTTAGTTTCTCCACACAACACAGAAGAGCACCTGCACAATATCTCGACTGCAATCGCCTTATGTACCCGGGTGGATTGGGTTATGAGCCCGTCGCCCGGTGATGCTCTTGTGTGTTGGGTAAAAAAGTGCGGCGCCCTCACGGGAAAATAAGATCAGACGCCGCCAAGCAACTACCACGTTTTATTTTTTTGGATCACAGGGAGTTTCGGGCGGGGTGCCGATGACTAGTCGGCAACCCTACGGTATTCCGTAGCTGGTGCCCGTGGGTTGGACGGGACCGTGTTCACCAGGTGAGCGCTTTGATTTGGTAGTCACTCCAAACCGCAACCCCTCCCGAAACTTCCTGCTTGCGGTTCATCCGGTCATTCATACGCCACCGGCGGCTACTTCGTGGGCGTCCTGCCTGTTCGCTTTAGGTGATACAACTATGTACCAATAGTTCACTTGTGTAAAGTACCAAAAGTACAATCATTTCTTGTGGGAAGTATAATGCGATGTTTTGAAAGGTTTTTTTAAGAAAATTCGATTATTCTGGGATGAGTTGCTTGATTGAGATAGGCTAAAAAAAGAACTGAGGTTATGAAAGATTCTACTTCTTAAATTATATTTAATGCAGTGGAAGTAATTTCAGCAGCTTAATAGCTGTTTCTAGCGCAGGCTTTGTATCACCGATACTGATAAGGCCATACTCCCCAAAGCTAGATTTCATTCCTGTAAAGGAAGTTGCATACGCATACTGCTCATAATGGTCTAACAAAGCTTGGCTTCTTTTCTCATCCATAAGGTCACATACGAGTAGTATTTGCTCTCTTTGGATTTTTGTATTGTAAAAATCCTTGTTTTTTATAGAGTCAATTTGCTTGATAATTTCAAGCCTTATAGGCAATACGATTGAGTTATACTCTTTCCTTTTTTCTCCCTTAATGGCTACACGATAACTAATCAAGCCGCTTGCAGGAACTGCAACGATTGATATTATTATTGCAATAGTTGATACGATTTCACTGTATGTCATGGAGTATTCTTTATGTCCACATCAGATTTTCTTGCAACACTAGCTTTAGCCATCTCGCTGACCAATATAGGTTTTGTTCTCTATGGGCTTTGGATAACCAGGAAATGGTAATTCAGAGCAAGTCATTGAGATAAAAGGCTACAGCTTGTTATACTTAATTGATTCATGTATCAAAGCCTTACCCATGACATAAAGTTGATCTTGGTTTTTTTCTTCTATGTACCAAGTCTCATAAGCTGGGTTATCAGAAAGGACCGCTAGGCGATCTCCTTGCATCTGAAGGCGCTTCACATAAAATGTTCTGCCAAATACAAATGAGTAAATCCCATCGGTATTAAAATGGCGAACTGAAATATCCACAAATAACCGATCTCCGGAAACCAAAGTAGGTGACATACTATCACCGTTAACTGTCATTACTTTTACAGTGTCTTGAGAGCGATTACCGAATAACTCTTTTCCATGGCCTACAGTAAACTCTATAGCGTAGAGAACGTCGACATGCTCAGAAAGCATATAAGCGCCTGGTCCCGCGCTAACTGTAAGATCCAAGACATCAACGCGATAAATATCATTATGTTTACTGCGGTCGGTGTCGATACCATCCTCGCTCGATTCGCCAAGCAGGTATGATCCTGACGTACCAATTATTGTCGCCAAATCCTGTAGCCTCCCGCGTCGAGGTATTGATTCCCCGTTGAACCACTTGCTTACAGCCTTTGGCGTGAGCTTCATCCTTTTTGCGATGACAGCTTGGCGCCCGGGCATCAATAAACCAGCTTTATCACAGGCCAGCGCTAGCCTACGGGAAAACTCTTTTCGCGCTTTATCTTCCTGAACCATAAGTTCAATCATAGATGGACTTGCGTGTACTATCAGTTCCGACATAATATGTACTTTAAGTTCACAACATGAGGTGCATATGCAAGAAGAAAAAACTCCAACTCTTTCTGAGGCCATAAAAGCTATTGGGGTAATGACCATCGCAAATGCCTGCGGATGTAGCTCAAGGGCAATTTATAAATGGATGGAAAAAGGCTCCCTTCCTCGCACTGATTTCACTGGAGAAACCGAATATGCCGAACGCATCGCAAACGCCTCCAGCGGTTTATATACCGCCGAAATGATTAAACAGATCAGTCGGCCTCAGAAGATTAACGAAACGGCATCACAACAGTAACCACCGATTCAAGGAGTTAACCGTGGGTAATGAGTCCTGGAAAATAGAGAAGCAACCAGCATGGCTGGTGGCAGCCATCAAAAAAACCATTTCCAGTTTGCCGGGTGGCTACACCGAAGCAGCTGAATGGCTGGGCGTTACTGAAGACGCGCTGTTTAACCGCCTGCGCACTGGTGGCGATCAGATTTTCCCGATGGGCTGGGCAATGGTTCTCCAGCAGGCCAGCGGCACAAAGCATATTGCCGACGCGGTTTCACGCCAGTCCAACAGCGTAAATGTTCCGCTGGTGGATATTGAAGACGTGGATAACGCCGACATCAATCAGCGCCTCATGGAAACCTTTGAATGGATCAGCGAGCACTCGCGCTTCGTTCGACAGGCTACTGCCGACGGAATTATTGACCAGGCAGAACGGGCACAAATCGAAGAGAACAGCTATCAGGTGATGGCTAAGTGGCAGGAGCATTTAACGCTGCTTTATCGCGTTTTTTGTGCGCCAGAAAAGAGTGACGCCCGCGAGTGTGCAGCTCCGGGCGCCGTGGCGTTTCGTAAACGTGTGGAGAACTAACGCATGAACAGTTTAACGGCTATTTGCCGCTTACCGCAACTGCGGATGATCCCGGTGCCGGGACAGCCGCTGTTTCGGTATGAACGCAGAATATCAAACCGCTGGGTGGCGTGTAACCACAGCCGCGCGCGGGCAATCGTGGGTGTGTATTACCGGAGGGCGAAAGCGTTATGCGTGAACTCAACCGATGGTTCAAAGACCACCACGGTATTCCCGTCCAGGTCATCAGATGGGAGCCAGAAACCCGGCGCGTTATCTATCTGCGAAAAGGTTATGAGTACGGTGAATGTTTCAGCCCGCTCGAACAGTTCCAGCGAAAGTTCAGGGAAATAGAGGGCGATCATGAGCAATAAATTAACTGGCTACGTTTGGGATGCATGCGCCGCTTCAGGCATGAAGCTCTCCAGCGTGGCTATCATGGCCCGGCTGGCAGACTTCAGCAATGACGAGGGCATCAGCTGGCCTTCCATCGGCACCATTGCCCGTCAGATTGGCGCGGGCGAAAGCACCGTGCGCACCGCGATTGCGCAGCTGGAAAAAGACAACTGGCTTTCGCGTAAACAGCGCCGGCAGGGAAACCGTAACGCATCGAACGTATATCAGCTGAACGTGACAAAGCTACAGGCCGCCGCATTCTCTCACCTGTCAGATTCTGACCCGTCAAATTCTGACGCATCAAAATCTGATGCATCAGAATCTGACACATCAAAATTTGAGGCATCAAAAAACAACGCTGGCGGCAGTTTTGACCCGTCAGAATCTGGCGGGGATCCGTCAGTAAAATCAACTACAGATCCACAAGTAAATTCAAAACCCTCTTGTCCGGTTGCTGCGCAACCCGACCCGGAAGTTGTGCTGACTGATTTTGCGATCGAGGTGCTTTCTCACCTGAACCTGATCAGCGGATCCCGTTACCAGAAATCAAAAACCTCACTGGAGAACATCCGGGCGAGACTGCGGGAAGGTTACAGCGTTGCGGATCTGAAGCTGGTGATTGACCTGAAACACGAGCACTGGCGTGAGAACGACGAGCAGTACCAGTACATGCGTCCTGAAACGCTGTTCGGTCCGAAGAAGTTCGAAGGCTATCTGCAGAGCGCAACGCGCTGGGAAGCGAAGGGGCGCCCGGCGCGGGAAACGTGGAATAAAAACCAGGAGCGGGATGTTAATGCGATCACCGCCTGCGATAACAAGATTCCAGAGGGATTCCGGGGATGAGCGATCTTACTTCAGACGACACCATGCTTAACCAATATTGCCAGGCGCTGGTAGAACTCCGCAGCCGTCCGTCACATGAGCTTAAAGAAATTGGTGATCAGTGGCGTACACCCGAAAACATTTTCTGGGGCATTAACGCGATGTTCGGCCCGCTGGTGCTGGATCTGTTCACCGATGGCGAGAACAGCAAATGCGAAGCGTATTACACCGCTGAAGATAACGCGTTGACGCAGGACTGGTCCGCTAGCCTGAAAGAACTGCGTGGCGCCGCGTACGGCAACCCGCCGTATAGCCGCGCATCGCAGCACGACGGGGAATACATTACCGGCATGCGTTACATCATGCAGCACGCCAGCGCGATGCGCGATAAAGGCGGACGGTATGTATTTCTCATCAAGGCAGCCACCAGCGAAGTGTGGTGGCCGGAAGACGCCGATCACATCGCGTTTATCCGTGGACGCCTCGGGTTTGATCTCCCTCGCTGGTTCATTCCGAAAGATGAAAAACAGGTTCCGTCAGGAGCGTTCTTCGCAGGGGCGATCGCTGTATTCGACAAAAACTGGCGTGGCCCGGCGATCAGCTATATCGAGCGTAAGGATCTGGAAGCGCGCGGCGATGCATTTATCGCACAGATCCGGCGCGAGGCTATGAGACTGCTACCCCAGATGCAACAACAAAATATTCCGGAAGTTATTCCTGGCGCAGGCGATGAGGCTGTCGAATGCGCAGAAGCTCTGGATCTGGCCGATGCAGTTGCGCTGCCAGGATCTGCAACCAGTTCCGAAGACATCCTTCCACTTAACCAGGCTGATATTCTTGCGAAGAGCGGTATTAAAGCATGGGCCTGTGTCCGGGCGGTTTTTGGCGACAAGGAAGAGTACACCTTCAAGGAGTCAAAGTTTGCTCACGTATGGGCCTCCGACAATGTTTCCCAGCCGACTGTTGTAATGGTAAGCGCAGGTGACATTGCTGTGGCAGAAGTTCTGATCGCTGATAAAAGTGTGCAGCTGGCGGTCAGCGAATGGCTGGACCTGAATTACGCGGAGAATGACCCGGATAAAGCTGATATGCAGGAACGGCTGCATATCGCTGGCATGGAAGCGATGAACGAATATGGCATGGCGATCCCGACATTTCTGGATGTCATCAAAGAAATGGATCCCGCGGCGCGCTGCAACATTCGCACTATTCGTGTCACGCTGAAGGATTTCAGCAGCAAAGCCTCCCTGAAGGAGGATGCAGCGTGAAAAATCTGACCGCCCGCCAACAAGAAGTTTTATCTCTGATCGTGGCTTTCCAGAAAGAGCACGGTATCCCACCAACGCAAAAAGAAGTTGCCGACCTGATGGGCGCGGCGTCTCCGAACGCGGCGACCGAACTGCTACGTGCGCTTCAGCGCAAAGGTGCGATCACCCTGGTGCCGGGCGTGAGCCGGGGCATATCGATAAACAGCCAGAGCGCAGAGGATGAGGCTATATCACTGCTGCGCTCGCTGGTGGCTGGCGATCAGCATGCACGGGAAGAAGCTATCGCCTTTCTCGAAATGCGCGGAGTGGCCGTATGAAACTGACGCTGCCATTTCCTCCAAGCGTAAACACCTACTGGCGCGCCCCGAATAAGGGGCCGCTGGCCGGGCGCCATCTCATCAGCGCCGCCGGGCGCAAATATCAGAGCGATGCCTGCGCTGCGATCATCGAGCAGTTGCGCCGTTTACCTAAACCGTCAGCAGAAGCCGCTGCGGTTGAAATCATGCTGTATCCGCCGGACGCTCGCCGCCGGGACATCGACAACTACAACAAAGCGCTGTTCGACGCGCTGACACACGCTGGTGTCTGGGAGGACGACAGCCAGGTAAAACGTATGCTGGTGGAATGGGGGCCAGTGATAAAGAAGGGAAGGGTAGAAATCACGATCAGCAAATTTGAAACCGTGGCGAGTGCAGTCGCCGAATAAGTGGAGAAGATCATGAACGATTTAATCAACGTAACCAGCGCGCTGACGATGTCCAGCCGTGAAATTGCCGATCTGGTGGAGTCTCGCCACGACGATGTTAAGCGATCAATCGAACGCCTGGCTGAGCGAAGCATTATTCAACTTCCGCCACTGGCGGATGTTAAAAATCACCTCAATCAGACGGTATCCGTTTACCTGGTGAACAAGCGTGACAGTTATGTCGTTGTGGCACAGCTGTCGCCAGAATTTACCGCGCGTCTGGTTGACCGCTGGCAGGAGCTCGAACAGACGCAGCAAATCCCTTTGCCACAATCTCTGCCTGATGCGCTTCGCCTCGCTGCGGATCTGGCAGAGCAAAAGCAGAAGCTGACGGCAGAGCTGGCCGCCGCGGCGCCGAAGGTGGAGTTTGTAGATCGCTACTGTACTGCCAGCGGATCCATGTCGTTCCGTCAGGTGGCGAAATTGCTCGGTGTCAAAGAGCCAGAGTTCCGCCTGTTCCTCATCGATAACAACATTATGTACCGGCTGGCGGGCACGCTGACACCTCATCATCAGCATATCGATCTCGGTCGGTTCGAAGTTAAGACCGGCACTTCGTCAGCTACCAACCACGCATTCAGCCAGGCGCGCTTTACCGCCAAAGGCATCAAGTGGATCGGCGGCCTGTGGGCGGAACATCTGGCGAAAGGAAAAGCAGCATGAGGGCACTGCTCAAACCGGTCGTTGTCCGGGAGCTGGGTGTGGTGATGTTCCGTCCCGGAGCTGAGTTGCTGGCGCACTTCAGCCGCGGGCGCATGTTGCTGGAGAACGAACCGGAACGTCTGGCCGGGTTACCGTCCGGACAAATCCCGCCCGCCGCGCAGCCGCTGGCAGAAGATCCGATGCTGGTACCGGTGTTTGAAAACGAGAAGGTGATCGCGCGCGCCGGTGGCATGTCTGGCCTGGAAAACTGGCTGATGCGCGGCGGTGAATGTCAGTATCCGCACGGCACCTATCACATGGAAAACGTGACGGCATTCCATCATGCGCCCGGCGTGATCCGCGTCTGCTGGCACTGCGATAACACACTGCGCGGCCAGTTCACCGAGCGCCTGGCGGGCATCGCCCGGGCGAACCTGGCGCAGTGGCTCATTGAGTTCGTACGAATGGCGCTGGGCTTTGATGATACCCACCAGCTGACGATCCCGGAGCTGTGCTGGTGGCTGGTGCGTAACGATCTGGCTGAAGTTATTCCCGAAGAGCTGGCGCGCCATGCGTTACGCCTGCCGGTGGCAACCATTCCGTCGTTGTATCGCGAAAGCGAGCTGGTACCGGCACCGGCGGCCACCAGCATCATTGAGGAAAAGGCGAAGCAGGTGCTGGCACTGCGCATCGATCCGGAATCGCCGGAGTCCTTTATGCGACGCCCGAAGCGTAAGCGCTGGGAGAATGAGAAATACACCAGATGGGTAAAGGCGCAGCCGTGCGCCTGCTGTAGCAATCCTGCTGACGATCCGCATCACGTCATCGGCTACGGTCAGGGTGGAATGGGCACCAAAACGCATGACCTCTTCGTGATACCGCTGTGCAGAGCGCATCACGACGAGTTGCACGCTGACATGAAGGCGTTTGAAGAAAAATATGGCACGCAGCCCGAGCTGCTGCTGAAGACATTAGACCGCGCGCTGGCGATCGGCGTACTGGCGTAAGTGGAGTGGAGACCACCATGAATTTAGATAGCATCGTTAAATTTTTCGCGCCGAAAGGCATGCATATTTCTGACAGCGTAAGGGCTACAGCAAGCGAACAGCTGACTGTAACGGATGTAATGGCTGCACTCGGTATGACGCAGGCCGACGCTGGCATTGGGCTGGCAATGTTTTTGGGAAAGGCCGGGGTAAGCGCACAGGATAAAGAGGCGGCGATCCGCTGGCTGTCAGAATATGCGAAAGAACACGTCCCGCTGGCTATTCGTCGTGCCGCCGGGAAGAAATTACCGTTGTGCATGCTGTTGCTGGCGAAGTACGCCTATAACGATTACGCCTCATCAGCGGCTGACACCGTCGACTGCCCTAAGTGCGCCGGAAAGGGCCTGATCAACACCACCTGCAAAATCACTAAAAGCCATTACACAATGAAGCTGCCTGAGTTCGCCAAAAAACTGGGGCAGTCACCATCGGATTTTGAGTCCTTCCGTGAAGTAGAGGAAGCAAAGCAATGCCTGTGCTCTAAATGTAACGGTAAAGGTAAGCTCAGTAAGCGCTGTCAGTGTGGGGGGACAGGGAAAACAATGGATCGGGAGGCCACGGAGTTCCATGGCGTGCCGGTTTATAAAGAATGTAAACGTTGCGAAGGCAGAGGATATAGCAGACCTAAATCTTCAGTGGCGTACCGTGGGATACTCGCCCAGTTACCGGGTCTGCCTGAGAGAACGTGGCGTTACAGCTGGAAGCCTTTCTATGAGAGCCTTGTCACCCGATGCTTTCAGGAGGAAAGCTATTCTGACGTACAACTTCGTCGGGTTACAGGATCGCCAATGTTGAGCGATATCGCATAATTTAACGACACGATGCTTGCAATCTTGCCGTTTTTGTGTAAATTTTACGTTAATGATGGGTGTTCTATGTTCAGAGTCAAATGCCCGGCAGCGGGCGGGTTAATAATATGATGGCCATCATTGCCTTTAACCAAATCAAGAATTTTAGAAACATTCAAAGATCCCTATGCATAATTAAAAACGCTGCCTTGTAGTCATGCGAGTATCAGTTAAAATAGTGAAAAATCCTTTTTAGACAATCGACTATGGCTGATGCATGCAACGAGTTTTTTTGCTTAGTAAACCTTGACCCCGAAGGTGCTAAAATATTCGGTTTTTCGGAGTTTTTAGCAGGATTAGCCCTCATGGTCTTAGCTTGGACCATGGCTGATACAAGGTATCGCTTCAGGATTAGGACGGCACCGATTCCTCTTGAAATAATTACATTCTGGGTTGTCTCTATTATAGGTTGTTTAACGATAATGACTGACCTATGGCGAGCGAACGGCCTTCCTGTCATAAAGGGTAAGCTAATTAGTCCTGCCGGATGGCAGGCATTATTAGCTGGAATTTTTTTCGTAACGTTTCTTAATTGGGTTTGGTTTGCATTCATCAAACCATCCAAATATGGAAAATTAACTAGCAAGAGATATATAGCAGTAGTATATGAATACGTACTTAGAGGATCGAAACATGATCTTGCAGTGGTGGCAGATGAACTTGCAAGATCCTCACAAAATTTAATTTTTTTTGCCACTGACTTTGATAATAAAGCTCCAGATGAGGACGTATTAAGAAAATTGCCTCATGTGGAAGCTATCGCCAATGATATGCTAACCTTGATTTCAGATAAAAGATTTTGCAAAGCGGTAATTGAGTCATCGCAAAATCTTGCGTTGAGATTATTTATTGAGATTGAAAAGTCAAAAAAGTATGGGGTTGTGCTTGGTATATTTTCCAAAAACATATTAACGGAAGCTATAAAATATCAAGATTCATTTTTATATCACGAGTCTGATTTCTTTGAATCTGGATTTTTTGGTTCAAACAGGCCATTGAGCAGAGCACTCTTCGGAAATGCTATAATGGTTGAAAAACTTGAAGTGACATTTGATGTCAGCTTTGAATTTGAAAAAACTTGGACTATTAAAGAGTTACAGGCTTATGTGCGTGCATTTCTGGTTTTTTGCATAGGTTACATTAAGGAGGGCTCACCTCGGCACTCCTTCGTATTAACAAGAACAATTGGAATTATTGTTCAAAAGTCTAGTTCATTACACACGGTTAATGGGGTTGCTAACAGTTGGGATTCCGAGCCGGTTCAGACTCTTGGAGTGATCCTTAGATTTTTGAAAGATGCTGTAAAAATGTTAGATGAAAGGGAAAAGCCTTATAATCATACATTGCGGATTAGAGAGCGCTATGCTTTTCCAAATCATAGTATTTACGATACTTTTTCTAAAGCAATGTATGATGTAATCCATAATGCATCATATATTAATAATCCTTGGTGGGATTGTTGGTCTATTCATCACAATACTATCCTTGAATCCGTGTTTGATTTTTACTCAAAGCCGGGTAGGGCAAGTAGAATAATACAGCATAAATTGCGTCGCCAAATTTACGATGAAATAACTAGAATGGAAGTCTTCCCGAATTTTCAAGGAGCGCGCATCCTTGGTTTTTGTTTGTTTACTATGGGCTTTCAAGTAAGCAAGGAACATTCAGGTGAAAATGTTTATGCATTACACAAGGTTATTATCAAATGGGTGAGGTCGAATTTTAAGACTCTACACCAAAGGAATTCGAAAGTAAGCTCCGCTTGTTTGTTTACATCAATTTCCTACGACGAAGAAAACAATCGGCTGGTTCGTGTTTACGAAGCAAGAGGACTGAGTGAACATGATAAATATGAATACTTTTATTTAGATAACTAATCTTTCAATATTTAGTAAACCGCCATTGGGCGGTTTTTTTATGCCTTTCATTCTCTGCGTCACGCTCGGCGCATTTCAACCACAGAGCCTTTCAGAGGTGAGCCAGAGTGATGGTCGGTGTGACCGTCTCTGTGGGCTGACCATTTCTGAGCGCTGGCTCACCCCCTAAAAGGAAAGTCACCATGTTTGGTATCTTCAAAAAGAAAGCCCGTAAAGCCGTTGTCGAAGTAAAGAAAATGGAAAATCGCGATGCGGTCGAAGCTACTGTGTGGGGCGCTTACTCCATAGCATATGCAGACGGTACCTGTGATGCGAAAGAAATCGCCGTGCTGGAGAAAACCATCTCAGCATTACCAGCATTCGCACCGTTCGCCGGTGAGATCGCGCAGATGAGTAGCAACATTCGCGCACGTTACGAAGCATCGCCGCGTTCTGCTAATGCCCAGGCACTGCGTGAACTGGCGGACGTTGCCGGTACTGACGATGCGGTTAACGTTCTTTGTCTCTGCCTGGATATTGCCGACCACGATGGGATCGGCGAAGAAGAAGAGGCGCAGTTGAAGAAAATTGCGCAGGCGCTTCAGTTGCCGTTGGATCAGTACCTGTGATCGGTAAGCTCCGCTGGGCTGCCGCCGCGGTACTCTTGTTCCTGGTGGTGGCTATCGACTTCACAGGAAAGATGATGTCGATCCTGGCAGACGGCGTGCTGGTGGCCGGAGCTATCGTATTACTCTGGCCGCTTGTAAGAGCCAGCAAATAACACTTTGCAAAAGGCATCTTCAGGTGCCTTTGACAGAGTGTGATTTAAGTCAGATTTTTGGAAAAATTTCATTCGGGTATTTTCGTCAAATTCAGTCGCTGGCTATTATTCAAAACGAATAAAAGAGTACACATGGCAGTACTTTTTATGATGAGATAGTTTGTAACTGTAACGGCCACCCTCTCATCATTGACCAGCGCTACAAGCCGCTGGTCTTTTTTTTCCGCCATTAGCTCAAAGGGAGAGCACGCAGAGATTTGCCTCTGCGGTTCGGGGTTCGATTCCCCGATGGCGGACCATTGACTGAGATGATGAATTCGGCTTAACGTATTGATGTGGTGAATCCCCCTGTGCGGTGGGGCGATCCAGCATCTGCACATATGCATCGCGGGTACTGTGTGCTGGCGCAGGCTCACCGGGAGGCACCCGGCACCACAATCTATATAATAAGGCTTCACCGTCCTGAGGCTGTTAAGCGCTTTTACTCTTTGTCTCAATCAAACGGAACTTCAACTATGAGAGAAGGATTTTACTGGGTACGCCATAACGGTACTGTGCAGGTGGCTTACTACACCGATGACCCGGTTGATGACATCGTGACCGGCACTATAGTTTCAGGCATATGGCACATGACTCGTAGTGACGACTTGTGCAACAACGGCGAAGTCGAGGTCCTACAAGGTCCACTTGAGCCGCCACTCTAAATTCTACGTCTTTTCGAGGCTCCCTTACGGGGGCCTTTTTTATTTCCCCTCATCTGAGAGGATCCACAGCACTGACGAGGGGGCTAAATGTCCGAACCTGTAACCGGGTCTGTTGCAACTGCGAGCGCCTTAACCGGTGCCAGCCTGTATGGACTGCTGACCGGCACTGATTATGGTGTCGTGTTCGGCGCGTTCGCTGGTGCCGTTTTCTACGTGGCCACCGCAGCAGACCTGACGATTATCCGTCGATCTGCTTACTTCATCGTTTCCTATTTCGCCGGGGTATACGGTTCCGGGCTGGTGGGCTCCATGCTCGCCAGTGCCACTCGTTACAACGACAAACCTCTTGATGCCCTGGGTGCGGTTCTTCTTTCCGCGCTGGCTATCAAGACACTCACATTCTTCAGTGAGCAGGATCCGCTGTCGCTCTTGCAGAGGTGGAGAGGAGGAACCAATGGTAATAAGTGATCCTCTGGTGCTGACCAACGTCATGACATGCACCGCGATTGTTCTGCGCCTGATGTTGTTTCGTAAGCCGGGCGGCAAACATAACTGGTGGGCGTCCTGGCTGGCGTACCTGATCATCCTGGCGTATGCCTCGGTGCCGTTCCGCTTCCTGTTCGATTTCTATTTCCACGCCCACTGGGCAACCGTCACTATCAACTTAATCATCTGCGCCGCCGTGTTCAGGGCACGGGGTAATGTGGCGCAGCTGTTCCAGGTACTGAGGCCAGAATGAACCAGACACAATTTCAAAGGGCGGCTAATCTCAGCGCCGGGTTAGCCGCACGCTGGTTTCCGCACATCGATGTCGCGATGCGTGAATTCGGCATCACCGAACCCGAGCAACAGGCCATGTTCATTGCGCAGGTTGGCCATGAATCAACGGGCTTTACCGCGCTGGTGGAAAGCTTCAATTACAGCGTGGCAGGGCTGGCCGGTTTCATCCGTGCCGGGCGTATAACGCAGGATCAGGCGAATATGCTTGGCCGCCGCGCTGGCGAACCCTCTCTGCCACTGGAGCGACAGCGGGCAATCGCCAATCTGGTATACAGCAAACGCCTCGGCAACAAAGGACCGCAGGATGGCTGGAAGTATCGCGGTCGCGGTCTTATTCAGATCACCGGACTTGAGAATTACCGCAGCTGTGGCGCGGCGCTAAAACTCGACCTTGTCACCACACCTGAACTGCTCGCGGAAGACCGCCAGGCAGCCCGATCAGCGGCATGGTTCTTTGCCACCAGCGGCTGCATGCGGTATCCGGGCGATGTGTTGCGGGTGACGCAGATCATCAATGGCGGGCAGAATGGCATCGATGATCGGAAGAAGCGTTACGAGGTGGCGCGGCGGGCACTTGTATGATCCCCGCCTTCCAGAAAGGGTGGTGGAAGCCTCTGGCGGTGGTACTGGCGATTACCTTGCCGTTAATGGCAGCGCTTCATTTCTACGGCAAATCACTAGCTGAACAGGAACGCGCCGAAACTGCCGAACACAGCCTGAAGCTGGCGAAAGACACCATCGCCGATATGCAGGTCCGCCAGCGTGACGTGGCCGCGCTCGATGCCAAATACACCGGAGAACTGCAGGATGCTAAGGCTACTATCGATCAGCTTGGGCGTGATGTTGCTTCTGGTAAGCGCCGGCTGCAAGTCAACGCAAGATGTACCGCGAACGGGCAGGCCAGCACCGGCAGCATGGGCGATGCTACCACCCCCAAACTTACAGGGGATGCTGAACGGGATTATTGGCGTCTCCGAGACGGAATCGAAACCATCACCGGGCAAGTGAAGTACCTGCAGGATTACATCAAGAGTCAGTGTGTTAACTGAGGTGATACCGGAGCTAGATTCAGGGGGAGCTTAAATAAAAAGTGGCAGCCGCGACATCGTAGCTGCCAGTAAAAGATGTTTCAGAGGATAAGTAATATCCTTCATGCATGTTATATCAGGAGCCGACTACTTCAACTAATCGCAAATTCACTGTTCCCGATTCATTTAATTGATGATCCTGATAGTAGTAATCCCTGCGACTTCATTCCTGCTCCTGGTCATTCACAAGGTTTAGTGCGACGATGGCGTTCTAACGCATGCCTGCAAGAAAATGGTGTGAATCGGATGAGGTAAAAAAGCCCTCTGAAGAAAGCGGCGCATGCCAGCGAAGAAGGCAGGGTGATCTACAAAACAATAACCCGCGGCGTGGTGAAATATGTCCAGGATCCGAACCGTACTGTGTGCAAGTTTGATGATAAGTCTGTGCGGTTGCGCCAGCGTGCCATCGACGCTACCAACTCCATCAGCGGATTTGATGCAGCCTCCATGCAGGGCAAGTGATGCTGGTGCAAACAGCGACGCGGACCTGCAGGCTGACATAGAAACAGCGCAATGCATGCGCCAACTGCGATTGGACAAGTATCGCTGGCAGGCCTGGTATAAGGCTGTGAAATGAACTACGGCGAGGGCACTGGCAGCGGCACGGGAGAAGGCTTTACCGCCTGATTTACCTAAGATGCATTAAGAGATTACTTAACCTTATGCAGCGTATCTATAACGTAGCGAAAATTGATCGGCCCGGAGGCATTTTCTCCCAGGCACTGCTTGTCGTTTGTGTTCCTAAGATAATGCACTTGCAAAACAAAATAATTTTTTTCTGATCATTTAATGAAATAAAAGACTCAAGAATGTGTTTGTAAACAGTTTAAAAATCCATAATAAAAACGTAATTTGGTGATATTGACTTTTACATCCAGTGTAAGGGTCTGCAGACAACTACATAACGGCATATTAATTGGTTTTATCGATTGTTTGTTGTTGTTGGATCGCCAAAAACTATTAAGTGCTATAATTTGATCAAGTTCTGTTTCCCTGCCAATACCAGTATGCAGAGCCCGTTTAACTGCCGGTTCGGTCATACGCTCGGTGGCTCCTGTGTGTTACTGTTTTCTGATTCAGTTGAGCTTAATAAAGGCCACGTTTAGCGTGGCCTTTTCTCTCATTACAGGCAGCTGCTATATGAAGAAAGTTCTGGTGTTTTTCAACTCAAAACCCGCGATCCTACAGACCGTGGTGAAGGGCGTAACGGTTATAAAGCGCGAATATAATTGTGGTGGAGAGGCTCATCTCAAAATTATGTTTGCCGGGATTCATTTAATCACCGGCCCCCATATCGAGTTCTACGTGGCCTCTGACAGAGAGCTGACATCTTGCGAGATTACAGAAGCGGCCAATACGCTTTTATAAGCGGTTCTTACCATCGTACGAAGATACATCTTTTTTTTGCGCCACCTACGGGTGGTTTTTTTTATTGCCTACTTGCAGCCGCTGCTAGCCTTTTAATGCGTCCCGCACGTGCACCAAAGATAGCCTTTAGCTTAGGTTAGGGTTTGGGCAAGTTGCTAAAACCCTGCGGCCTGCGGTACGCAAGAGGATTTTAACCGTGTGCATAACTGGATGATGAAACGGGCGAACGTTCCCCCCTAGGCGCAGCGCATCACCGTTTATCTCAACGGGGAAGAGATTAAATACTATTTCACTGCTGACGATATTACGGGTGAAGTAACAAGCCTCAAAACCGATGTTCAGGGTCGGATGCTGGCGGAAAACGATGAAGTAAAACGACAGATCCGTTACGGTCATGTGGTGATTTTACGCAGCCAGCATGGATGATGGTGCCTTCACCCGACTTACTGACGCCGCTGAACGGGATTTCACCCTTAGCCAACGAATCGCCACAGTGACTGAAAAGAGCCTCATCCCTGAGGTTTTTACACAGTCTCTCCACTGGATCTTAAAGGTAGCAGTTTTAATGTATCGCTGAGATTTTAGGAAATAAGTAAGCAACAACATTGGATGGAGTGCTAGGGGGGAGCATTTAAGCGAAAAAAAAACCCTCCATCTGGAGGGTTAGTCAGAAAAGTACATGAGACTGTTTTTATAATTATGACAACAACGTTCAGACATTGTGATTCTACCCCTGAGTAGGCAGAGCACTGAGTATGGCCAGTTATCCTGATACAACAAGCGTAAGCGGTGAACTAAATATTTCACACCGCTCCGCATAGCTTATCGAGGTTGCAAAACTATACTTACAAGGCAGTAAAACTGCTGCTTAAAATACGGGAATATCCCATGAAAAACCATTCTGTGAATGTAAGTAAAGACGCGCCCAAAAAACCTGATAACAGTCCGAAAGATAACGATAAAAATCAACAAAAAACCAAAAAATAAGCTGTTCAGACTGAAAATCAACGTTCCGTTAGTCGGAGGAAATGTGACTAAACGCTCAGCTATAGTTGATCCGGTACCGGTAGATGATCCGTTGCCGGGTGATAAAGAACCAGACTTTTCGGACCCTACCAGGCCGGATAACCCTGGGATACCGGACGATTTTGATAGTCCGTTCAGGTAGCTTTACTAATACTCACCGCCTACGGGCGGTTTTTTATGCTTAATATATTTCTATATCGAGCGTAATTTTAAAAAAACTTTCTTTGAGGAGGTAATAATTGTTATTAAATATTTATAATTAATCTTCTCTGAATCTTCTTTTTGACTCTTGCTCACTGATGTACTCAAAAGGCAGCAATTTTTCTGGCTTGCTCTCCAAAAACCAGCCCTTACTGCTGCGCTTAAGAACTGAGCCATTTGCAAAGCAAATATTACTCGCACTGCGAATTAATGCGAATTTACCATTATTAAAAACGACCCGGTGAATGCAAATCGGATGTGAAGATTCCCCTTGAAAACGGCTCTCAACAATGCCACATGTGAGCATTACGTCTGTAGTGTTTTTCATAATCGCCCTCTATCTCAACGTTTTATTGTTACTAATATTTTTCTGAAAAAAATTCGGCTTATCCTCCGATGCATTTACATTCAGACGGCAAGAAATCCAGCCCGCAATACGGGCATTCAAGAGATAAATCTTTTCGCATTCTTCCTGCTTTCTGGTCTGCGATCTGAGAGCACCTGGGGCAGGTGACATGGACGGGGCGCTCTTTGAACTTTCTAAGTCCGCTGGTGTACGACAAGGTATGCTACTCCAAACTTTTTGAAATGAAGGTACAGGCTACCAACAACGTATAGCTGAATGAGGAGGCAAAAATCTCACAAGAAGATTTTCAGGGTGCTTACCGTTCCTGAGGAAGAAAGAAGTGCCCACATTTCGGGCATATACAGGTAATGTTCTTTCGGATTTTGCTGCCTCTTTGTTCCATTACGTGAGAGCAGTGTGGACAGTTAACTTTAACTGGCTTGTCCATGAACATCTTGAGGTCATCGAAAATAGTCATAGAATTTACCTTATAGATGTGTGGGTATTCATTGTATCCCTCCTGACTTTCATTTGCTCACTTATTGTTCAGTCATGCTTTTAGTAAGGTGAAAAGGTCTGTACAAGGCTTTGCCCCTTCGAAGGATGCTTAAACATCCAAGTGAGAAAACTTTTCTTTATTACTTGATTAACAAGCCACTGGCATCCGCGAGTGGCTTTTTTATTGGAGTGAATATGCAGGTCACTATCGATGGTGTCCCGTATGCTCCTGCTTGCGCTTCGTCGTCTCGGATCGGCATTGCTGTAACGACCCATAACCGTGCTGACGTTCTGAAGCGTGCGCTTGAGCAGCACATGAAGTATTTACCTGCCGGCACGCTGATGGTTGTTATTGATGATGGTTCGAAACCTGCAGCGGTATTGCCTGACGGCGTGCAGCAGCTTCGGCATGAAACATCGCTCGGCATTGTTGCATCGAAGAACGCCAGCTTAAATGTGCTGATGGATGCCGGGTGTGAGCACCTTTTTCTGTGGGACGATGACGCCTGGCCTGTTGCTGCTAACTGGCACCTGCCTTACATCGAATCACCAGAGCCGCACCTGTCTTACCAGTTTCTTGATCTGGCTGGTCCACGCAAACTGAATGACCTCGAGGTGCTTTACCGTGACGATCGGCATGTGGCTTATACCGGGCAGCGCGGTGTGATGCTGTATTACCATCGCAGCGCTATTGAGAAGGTTGGCGGATTCGATTCGGTCTACGGACGCGGCATGTATGAGCATAGTGACCTTGCCCTGCGCATACACAATGCAGGGCTGACGACATGGGCGTTCGCCGATGTGGTTGGCTCGGACAAGCTCATTCACTCACTGGACGAACATGAACAGGTTGAACGTTCGGTACCGCGTCCGGATCGTGAAGAGCAGGTTAAGCGCAATGTTCGAATTCACAACGAGAGACGTGACAGCGGTTATACCGGTTACGCCGAGTACCGGCAGCAGCGTGATGTGGTGATCACTACATTGCTGACCAGTCAGCCAGATCCGCAGCGTGGTACGAAAATGACAGCCTCGCCTGACATGCTGGCTAAATGGGCGGCTTCGCTTCGTCAGTGTGGGCGTATAGCGCTGGTGGATGAACTGAAGGCGGCCCCGGCTGACGTTGAACTATGCCGCGTTCATGATGTGAAGATGAACGTTTACTTCCGGCGCTGGCTGCACATCTGGCAGCATCTTCGCGATCACCCTGATTACCGGTTCGTCTGGTGCACCGATGGTACCGATGTCGAAATGCTTCGCGCACCGTGGGATGAAATGCAGCCCGGCAAGGTTTATGTCGGATCAGAACCGAAGACATACGCCGACGCCTGGGCAAAGCAGAATCATCCGGAGCGTATCTATCAGGAATTCATTGAAGCGCATCGCAACGATGTGATGCTCAACGCTGGTCTGCTGGGTGGTACCCGCGCCGATGTAATGGCGTTCGCTCACGGCATCATCCGTCTTTACTACCGGATCGAGAGTTATCGGTTCTGGAAGAAAGAACAGTCTGGCGCCGCGGTGGGCGACATGCTGGCGTTCGGCATTGTCGCGCAGTCATTCGCTGACAGGATGGTCACCGGCCCGAAGGTTCACACCGTTTTCAAAACTGATGGTATCGGTAAGGAGTCAGCATGGTGGAAACACAAGTGAAGTTCGTTGTGGTTGGCCACCATGCCCGGCGAGCGCAGGCAGAAAAGCTGGCTGAATCACTGGCTGCTTATCTGCTTGTCGATGAGAGTGACCTGGGGGCGAACTGGAATCATCGCCGCGCGCTGGAGTGGGCTGCCGCGCAGGACAGTCTGGTTGTTGTAATTGAGGATGATGCGCTGCCGGTGAAAGGGTTCCAGGCGCTGGTCACCGAGTGGCTTAATCGCTTCCCTGATTCCCTCATCAGCTTCTATCTCGGTACCGGTCGCCCACCACAATATCAACTGGAGATAGCTACGAAGCTAATCACCGCCGATCGTGTGAGGGCAGACCATATTTACATGCAACGTCTGGTGCATGCCGTTTGCTACAGCGTTCCGCCAAAGCTAATACCAAAAGTGCTGGCACGCTGGGACGCGGGTAAGCCTGCTGATTATGCTGTGGGCGATGCCTGCGGTGGCCCGGTGATTTATCCGTGCTTCTCGCTGGTGGATCATGCTGATGGTGATCCGGTAGAGAAGCACCCTGACCGCCAGCCGCGCCACGAGCGCAGGCGTGCATGGAGGTTACATGGCTAAGCTGACCACATTAAAGCCACGCCTGAAGGTTATCGATACGAGCCGCATAAAGCCTGTATACGGTGAGCAACGACGCATCAGCGGAAGTGCCCGTGTCGGCCTTAAGCGTCGAATCTGGGTGCGTGATGGAGGACGATGCTGCATGTGTTCACGTGCTGTTGACCTGCACGAGAGTGAGCTGGATCACCGCATCGCGCTTCAGTTCGGTGGTGACAACTCAGAACGTAATCTGTGGACGCTCTGCGTAGAGTGCCATGCCGGGAAGTCTGCGCGCGAAGCGGCGGCAGGTCAGCCTGATGAAAAAGCGCTGAAACATGCCGTGCAGGAAGGCGATCAGGGTAATGATTTCATAGCACTTTGAACCAGATGTGAAAGCCTGTCGCATGCAGATGAGAAATAGTTGCATTTGAAATCATTCTCATTTGATTGAGATCCATTCTCAACAACCGGGGGGGATGACCGGTTATAAACGCCGCTCGCGCTGGACACCGCACCCCCTCTCACGCACAGAAAAAATTCCCCTCTGGAGGGTATAAACATGTTAACAGCGCAGAAGCGGAAATTCGCGTTGGCGCTGATGTCCGGTATGTCTCAGAAAGGTGCGGCAATTCAGGCGGGTTATTCAGAGAAATCCGCGCGCTCAAAGGGTTCGCAGCTGGCAAAAGACCCGGAAGTCATCGCCTTTATCGACAGAAAAAAGAGAGAGGTCATTGAGACAGACGATGAACCTGCCTGCCGGAGAAATGTTTATACCCCAGCAGTAAACAACACGGAACGAATCCCGGTACCGGAATCTCCACCAACATCGGGTGCTTTTGATGATCCACTCAAATTTCTCATGTCCGTGATGAACGACGCCACGAAAGAAATTGACGTACGCAAAGATGCTGCTAAGGCCATGCTGCCCTACATTCACCCTAAAAAAGGGGAAACAGGGAAAAAAGAGGCGCGAAACGCCGCCGCGAAGGTTGCCGCAGGTGCCAGCAAGTTTGGATCCATGGCGCCGCCAAAACTGGTGGTAAATAATAAGGGAGGGTAATGCATGGCAAAGTGGTCCACAGCATGCCCCGACTGGGAAGCCCTTCTGGTTGCCGGAGAGTCTATTATCCCGCCGCCGATCTTCCCGGATCAGGCAGAGCAGGCGCTGGGTATTTTCCGGGAACTGCGCGTTTCCGATCTGCCGGGCAAACCCACGTTCGGTGAATGTTCTGAAACATGGGTGTTTGACTTCGTGAAAGCCATATTCGGCGGTTATGAGGCTGATACCGGAAATCAGCTGATCCGGGAATACGGGCTGCTGATTTCCAAGAAGAACACCAAATCGACCATCGCGGCGGGCATTATGCTGACCGCGCTGATCCTGTGCTGGCGGGAGGACGAAGAACACCTGATCCTGGCACCAACAAAAGAGGTCGCCGATAACAGCTTCAAGCCTGCTGCCGGCATGATCCGTGCCGACGAGGAACTGTCGGACATGTTCCAGATACAGGACCATATCCGTACCATTACTCACCGGGTGACGCGCAACACATTAAAAGTTGTGGCGGCGGATACCGACACTGTATCCGGGAAGAAGTCCGGTCGTATCCTCGTGGACGAACTCTGGTTGTTCGGTAAGCGCGCTAACGCTGAAGCCATGTTTATGGAAGCGCTTGGCGGGCAGGTATCTCGTAACGAAGGATGGGTTATCTACCTCACCACGCAGAGTGATGAACCACCGTCAGGCGTGTTTAAAGAACGTCTCGATTACTGGCGCGATGTGCGTGACGGCAAAATCATCGATCCGAAAACACTGGGCATTCTTTATGAGTTCCCGGAGAGCATGATCCAGAGCAAGGCTTATCTTGCACCTGAAAATTTCTATATTACCAACCCGAACATCGGCCTGTCCGTCAGCCCCGAATGGATAGCCGATAATCTCCGCAAGAATCAGGCAAAAACTGACGGTACGCTGCAGCAGTTTCTGGCGAAGCACCTCAACATTGAGATCGGCCTGAACCTGAGAACCGACCGCTGGGCGGGTGTTGATTTCTGGGAGCAGCAGGCGCAGCGCGTGAGTTTTGAAGATCTACTGCGGCGCGCCGAGGTCATCACTGTCGGGATAGACGGCGGGGGACTTGATGATCTGCTGGGCTTTTCAGCTATCGGGCGTGACACGGAAACGCGTGAATGGCTGTGCTGGTGTCATGCCTGGGCACATGAAATAGCGATCAGGCGTCGCAAAAGTGAAGAATCAAGGTTCAACGATTTCGTAAAAGCCGGCGACCTTACCATTGTGAAGCGCGTCGGTCAGGATACTGAAGAAGTGGCGGAATATGTCAGCCGGATCCACGTCGCTGAGCTGCTGGACAAGATAGGCATTGACCCGTCAGGGGTCGGACAAATACTCGACGCGCTGATTGAGGCGGACATTCCTGCCGATGCGGTGGTGGGCGTGAGTCAGGGCTGGCGTCTCGGCGGCGCGATCAAAACCACAGAGCGCAAGCTTGCCGAGGGAGTGCTGATCCATGCCGGACAGCCACTGATGGCATGGTGCGTGGGTAATGCCAGGGTTGAGCCGAAGGGTAACGCCATTCTCATCACCAAACAGGCCAGCGGTAAGGGCAAGATTGACCCGCTGATGGCGCTGTTTAACGCTGTCTCGCTAATGGCCCTAAATCCTGAGGCGAAAAAGCAGGACTACCAGGTACATTTCATATGACAGTTACGTCAGTTCACGACCCGCTCCGGCGGGTTTTTTCGTTTCAGGAGGCAGCTAAATGACGCTTAATCGCGCATGCACCCTCATGACGGTGAAGGCAGTAAACGAGGATGAGCGGATTATTACCGGCATCGCCTCCACGCCATCGCCTGACCGTGACGGGGACATTATGGAGCCGGAGGGGGCAAAATTTCGCAGCGACACCCCGTTCCTCTGGCAGCATGACCGCTCACAACCTATCGGCACCTGCACCCCAAAAATGGTGAAAGGCGGGCTGGAAATCAGTGCAAAACTGGTGAAGCCAACCCCTGATATGCCATCCCAGTTAGTGGCCCGCCTCGATGAGGCCTGGGCGTCCATTAAAGCCGGGCTGGTTCGTGGGCTCTCTATCGGCTTTCGCCCGATCGAATACTCCTTTCTGGATGAAGGCGGCATCCGCTTTTTGTCCTGGGATCTTCTTGAAGTCTCGGCAGTGACCATTCCGGCGAACGCCGAATGCTCGATCAATACCGTTAAATCTTTCGACCGCCAGTTACTCGCCGCGGCAGGCAATGAGAAACCGGTGGTTAAAGCAACTCAATCCGCTGGCGCTACAGCACACAAAACCAATATCAAAAAAGGAAACGACCCGATGAATATAGCAGAACAGATCAAAAGCTTTGAAGCGAAGCGTGCGGCGCTGGCGGCTTCCCTCGCTGACATTATGTCGAAGGCTGCCGAAGACGGCCGGACCCTGGACAGTGAAGAAGAAGAGGGCTACGACAACACCTCCGCTGAAATTAAATCCGTGGATGCGCACCTGAAACGCCTGCGCGACATGGAATCCAGCATGGCCCAGACAGCCAAACCAGTCAGCAAAGCCGCCGGTGGTGATGTGAATGTGGTGGCGACCAGCGCGCCGGGCATCATCCGCGTTGAGCAGAAGCTGGAAAAAGGGATCGCATTTGCCCGCTTTGCAAAATCGCTGGCGGCCGCAAATGGCAGCCGCTCCGAAGCGCTGGAAATCGCCCGTAAACAGTACCCGGACGATCCGAAACTGCATCACGTTCTCAAGGCGGCAGTCGGCGCAGGTACCACCACTGACCCGAAATGGGCTGGCGCGCTGGTAGAATATCAGGAATATGCGCAGGATTTCGTCGAGTTCCTGCGACCGCAGACCATCATTGGCCGCTTCGGGCAGGGTAATATCCCGGCGCTGCGCCAGGTGCCGTTCAATATCCGTATTCCGGCGCAGACTTCCGGTGGTTCAGCGAACTGGGTAGGTCAGGGCAAAGCGAAGCCGCTGACAAAGTTTGATTTTGAGTCGATCACGTTCAGCTTCGCGAAAGTGGCGGCCATCGCGGTACTGACAGACGAGCTGATCCGCTTTTCCAACCCGGCCGCCGATGCGCTGGTGCGTAATGCCCTGGCCGAAGCAGTCATTGCCCGTCTCGATACGGACTTTATCAGCCCGTCAAAAGCGGAAGTGGCTAACGTCTCGCCAGCGTCCATCACCAACGGCATTGTCGCGGTATCATCCACCGGCAATCCAGATGATGATGCGTCTGCTGCATTTGGTGTATTTGTTGAGGCCAACCTCCAGCCGAACGGTGCGGTCTGGCTTATGTCCAGCACCACCGCACTGGCACTATCCATGCGTAAAAACGCGCTGGGACAGAAAGAGTATCCTGAAATGACGCTGATGGGCGGAACCTTCCAGGGGCTGCCGGTTATCGTTTCCCAGTACGTCGGTAACCAGCTGGTGCTGGTGAACGCGCCGGATATTTATCTGGCCGATGACGGTGGTGTTGCAGTGGATATGTCACGTGAAGCGTCACTCGAAATGCAGAGCGATCCGACCGGGGACAGCGTAAACGGCACGGGTACCGAGCTGGTTTCCATGTTCCAGACCAACAGCGTGGCTATCCGCGCCGAGCGCTGGATCAACTGGAAGCGCCGCCGTACCGCTGCCGTTGCGGTAATTTCCGGCGTGAACTACGGCACCATCCAGACCAGCTAATCAACTCCGGAGGGCGGGGGAAACCCCGCCATATTGCATGGCAAAAATCAGATATCTGCAACGCACGCACGACTCCATTCCCGGTGATGAAAAAAACGTGGATGACCAGTGCGCAAGGGTGCTGGTACTCCTGGTTAAAGCTGAGTTCACCGACGGAAAGCGCGCTGGTGGCGGAAAAAAGAAAAATAACGCGGGTGGCGGCTGATGTGGAATCCTTTAAGGCGAAAAGCAAAGGCGCTGCAACAACCCGCCAGCCAGGGAGCATGGACCTCACTGTTAAGTTTTGTCCGTGAACCCTTTGCCGGTGCGTGGCAGCGTAACCTCGAAATTAATCAGAACACCGTGCTTTCCTTCCACGCTGTGTTTTCCTGCATATCGCTTATTGCCAGTGATATTGCCAAGATGCCGCTGCGAATGATGCGCCGTGACTCAAACGGTATCTGGAAAGAAAGCAGTAGCGGTAAAGCCGCGGCGATTTACAGACGACCCAATGCATATCAGAACCGCATTCAGTTTTTTGAGTGCTGGCTTAACTCGAAGCTTTGCCACGGTAATACCATTGCTCTGAAGATCCGTAATACCCGTGGCGAAATCACAGAGCTTCGCATTCTGGACTGGAACAAAGTGACGCCACTGGTGGCGGACGACGGCTCCGTTTTTTACCAGATAAACCCTGACAACATGGCGGGCGTGGAATCATCCGTCACCGTTCCGGCGCGTGAGGTTATTCATGACCGCTTCAACTGTCTGTTTCATCCGCTCGTCGGACTTTCACCCGTTTACGCCGCCGGGCTTGCTGCGATGCAGGGCCATCATATTCAGCAAAACTCAGCTTTCTTTTTCCGCAATGGCAGCAAGCCAAGCGGGGTTATTGAAGTGCCTGGCAACATCACCGAGGAAAATGCGCGCGTCCTTAAAGCGAACTGGGATACGGGCTACACAGGTGAGAATGCAGGAAAAACAGGCCTTTTGAGCAATGGTGCCAAGTACAATCCGGTCTCTATGTCTGCTGATGATGCGAAGGTGGTTGAGCAGCTTCAGATGTCAGCCAAAATTGTTTGCTCGGCATTTCATGTCCCGGCATATAAAGCCGGCATTGGTGAGCTTCCCTCTTACGACAACATTGAGGCACTGGAGCAGCAGTATTACTCACAGTGCCTGCAGACGCTGATTGAGTCGATCGAGTTGCTGCTGGATGAAGCGTTTGAGCTTGAAGGTGATACCGGTACCGAGTTTGATGTGAGCGCGCTTTTGCGTATGGACAGCGAACGCCGGATCAAAACGCTGGGGGAAGGTGTAAAAAACACCATCCTTACACCGAATGAGGCGCGACGCAGTGAGAACCTGCCCCCCGTCACTGGCGGCGATGAGCTGTACCTGCAACAGCAGAACTTTAGTCTGGGCGCACTTGCGCGCCGCGATGCCTCAGACGATCCCTTTGGTAAATCCAGCCAGTCATCGCCGCCATCAACATACAGTGATGAAGGTAAGGCGCTGTCTGATGCAGAGCAGTCAGCGGCCAAAGCCATGATCAGAGGATTACTCATCAAATGAACGAACGCGAATTATCCCTGATAAAGGTACTGGGTGAAGAATTTGGTCAGGTTCTCGCTGAAATTCGTGAGGGATTCAGCAGAAGCCTTCAGGCGCAAAGCGAGTCCTTTGAAAATAAGCTGAGCCAGCTTGCTGAAACCATCGCAGAAATAAAAGACAGTCCGTTGCCTGACTTTTCCGCCATGGTTGCAAGCGCTGTGGCGGAACTTTCCACACCTGAATTACCGCAGTTGCCAGACATTACCTCCATGGTCAGGGAAGCAGTCGCCGCTCTCCCGCCTCCCCAGGACGGCAAAAGCCTGACGCCAGACGACGTTCAGCCGATGCTGCAGGAGATGGTCGATAAAGCGTTCAGCACTATACCGACACCAAAAGACGGTAAAGACTATGATCCGGCGTTGCTGAAGCAGGCAGTGGATGAAGCGGTGAGTGATGCGTTCCGTTCTATACCTGTTCCGCAGGATGGCAAAAGCCTGACGCCAGACGACGTTCAGCCGATGCTGCAGGAGATGGTCGATAAAGCATTCAGTGCTATACCGACCCCAAAAGACGGTAAAGATTATGCTCCGCCGTTGCTGAAGCAGGCAGTTGATGAGGCGGTAAGTGATGCGTTCCTTTCTATCCCTGTTCCGCAGGACGGCAAAAGTCTGACGCCAGACGACGTTCAGCCGATGCTGCAGGAGATGGTCGATAAAGCGTTCAGTGCTATACCGACACCAAAAGACGGTAAAGATTATGATCCGGCGTTGCTGAAGCAGGCGGTGGATGAGGCGGTGAGTAATGCGTTCCGTTCTATCCCTGTTCCGCAGGACGGCAAAAGTCTGACGCCAGACGACGTTCAGCCGATGCTCCAGGAGATGGTCGATAAAGCGTTCAGTGCTATACCGACACCAAAAGACGGTAAAGATTATGATCCGGCGTTGCTGAAGCAGGCGGTGGATGAGGCGGTGAGTGATGCGTTCCGTTCTATACCTGTTCCGCAGGACGGAAAAAGCGTTACTGCCGAAGATGTGAAGCCGATTCTGGAGGAACTCGTTGCTGCGGCAATGCCGGTTTTACCTGATGTAAAAGCGCTCTTAGGCGAGGCTGTCGCTGCTATTCCTCCGGCAGAGCCCGGCAGGGATGGGGAAGATGGCCGCGACGCGCTGGCGCTCGAAATCCTACCATCCATTGACGAAGGGAAAAGTTACCCGCGCGGCTCTTATGCAACGCATAAAGGCGGCCTCTGGCGATCCTACGAGAAGACGCACGGCATGCGCGGCTGGGAATGTGTAGTTGATGGTGTGGCAGGCGTGGAAATTGAACGCTCCGATCAGCGTTGTTTCACCTTAACGGTTAACCGGACAAGCGGCAGCAGCGAAACCAAAACGTTTGACGTGCCGGTCATGATTTATAAGGGAGTGTTCAAATCCGGCCATGAGTACCGGCCTGGCGATACGGTAACGTGGGGCGGTTCGCTCTGGCACTGCGACGAACAGACACAGGACAAGCCTGGCGAAACTGGCTCAAAAGGCTGGACGCTCGCGACCAAGCGCGGTCGGGACGGGAGGGATAAAACGTGATTGAACTTGTCACTCTTGAACAGGCGAAAGAGCACCTGCGCATTGACTCCGATGAGGACGCCGGCAATGCCGATCTGACCATGAAAATTCAGGCTGGCAGCGCTGCTATTCTCTCTTACGTTCAGGGAAGCCGCGACCAAATCGTCAAACCCAGCGGAGATTTGATTGAAGGCGAACCTCTGCGTCGGACCCAGACGGCTCTGCTAATGCTGCTGGGCTGGCTGGACCGCAACCGGGGCGGAGAGGAGGAGGACAAACTTAAGCAGGGTGAACTTCCGTATTCCGTCACGATGCTTATCTACGATCTTCGACGGCCAACTATCTTGTAGCGAGGAGGCTCTGTGCAGGCAGGACGACTACGTGACCGAATCACTATCCTGAATTTCACTTCAAGCCGGGATTCTACTGGACAACCGATAGATAAATGGGAAGAAGGAAAAACTATCTGGGCTGAAGTGAAGGGCATCAGTGGTCGAGAACAAATTTCTTCTGGAGCAGAATCTGCACCAGCAACAGTACGTATCTGGGTACGTTTCAGGCGGGATATAACCGCTTCATCGCGGCTTAAAGTGCTCAGTGGGGCGTACAAGGGGGCGGTTTTGAATGTTGTCGGCCCGTCTATTCCCGATAGCCGTTGCGTGCTGCTGGAAATCCTTTGCAAGCAGGGGGCCGAAAAATGATTGAGACGAGCCTCGATTTTTCCGGATTGAATAATATCTCCAAAGATCTGGAGGCGCTTAGCCGTGCTGAAAATAACAAAGTTCTTCGTGATGCCACACGCGCCGGGGGCGAAGTGCTTAAGGAGGAGGTGATCGCACGTGCGCCTGAGCGGAGCGGGAAACTGAAGAAAAACGTGGTTGTCCTTACTCAGCGCTCACGGCGCCGCGGAGAAATATCTTCCGGCATTCATATTCGTGGTGTCAACCCGAGCACCGGCAACAGCGATAACACGATGAGTGCGAATAATCCCAGAAACGCCTTTTACTGGCGCTTCGTCGAAATGGGAACCGTTAACATGCCGCCGCATCCTTTCATTCGTCCCGCGTTTGATGTTCGCCAGGAGCAGGCAACGGAGGTCGCATTCAGACGCATGAACCAGGCCATTGATGAGGCACTAAGCAAATGACGGAAGATGATCTTTATCCCCTGCTGGCACCGCTGGCAGGAGGGCAGGTTTACCCCTACGTTGCGCCGCTCGGTAGTGACGGGAATCCTTCTGTATCGCCGCCGTGGGTAATTTTCTCGATCATCACTGTTCTGGCAGCTGACGTTCTTTGTGGTCAGGCTGAGTCTGCTGTTTCGGTTCAGGTTGATGTCTATTCCCGCACCATCACCGAAGCACGCACGATCAGGAATATGGCGCTGGATGCCCTGCAGGTACTGAAACCAGAAAACATCGTTAAGACGCCAGCCTATGAGCCTGATCTGCACTATCACCGGGCCACGCTTGAATTTCGAGTAATCGTTTAGGCTCGCTCACCATCACAGACCGCTTCGGCGGTCTTTTTTTATCTGGAGAAATCATGAGCAGTAAATACGAAGTCACAAAGGGGATGACTGTTGCCGTCTCCGATGCGCCTGTAACAGCCGAGGATTTTACATCCTCCACTTTTCCGGGCGCCGGAATTACCTGGCTGGAAGCGGCCTGTGCGACGAAGGAAATCACCTTTACCGGCGGCCAGAAGGGTGACATTGACGTTACCACGCTGTGCTCAACTGAACAGGAGCAAACCAACGGCCTCGCCGCGCCTGCTGAAATGAGCATCACCCGTAACTGGGTTGGTGATGAAGCATCACAGGAGGCACTTCAGACCGCTTACGAAAATGACGAACTGCGCGCGCTGCGCGTGGTGTTCCCGTCAGGCAACGGTTTTTATGTGCTGGTGGAGGTTCGTCAGAGCTCCTGGTCTGCGGCAACCTCTTCGGTTGTTGGTGCGACCTATTCGCTGCGCGTTCGTGGCAAGCCTAAGCGCATTTACGCATCTGGTTCCTGAGCGGCTTCGGCCGCTTTTTTATCCCTCAGACCATGTAACAAGAGAAAAATGAAATGGCGCAAAGAACATCACAGAATTCATTACGCAACGTGGCCCTTACTGCATCGAAAGCCTACCGCACTAAAGACGGTGTCACGGTCCCTGAATGGGATGGCGCAAAGGTTATGCTGCGCGAACCGTCCGGGGATGCCTGGGTGAAATTCAGGGAAATCGTTAATCCGCAACTGGCCGAAGGGGAAGAAGCACCGAAGCTGACTGAGGCGGAGAAGTTCCTGCGTAACAAAGAGGCCGATGTCGTTCTCTTCATTGACGTTCTGCTGGATGAAAACGGCGCTCGCGTTTTCAGCGATGATGATCAGGAGCAGGTTTCTAAAATTTATGGCCCGGTCCACTCGCGCCTTCTGGCACAGGCTCTCAACCTCGGAATGAGTCAGGAAGAAGCGGGAAAGCCGTAAAGCAGCCGCTGACCTTCTTTCTGATGTCGTTGGCGCTCCGGCTGGGGCGCACCCTCCACGAACTACGCCAGACCATCACCGCCAGTGAGCTGAAGATGTGGATCGAGTTCGATCGCATCAGCCCCATTGGCGACTGGCGCGCCGATGCGCAGGCGGCGCAGATCTCCGTTGCAACCCTGAACTCTCAGGGTGGGAAATTCACTATCCCTGATGTGATGCTGAAATGGGGTGAGCAGGAAGAAGGCGCTGATGTCTCTGAACTTGAAGAATGGATGTCCAGTCTTTGACGCCCGCGGCTGCGGGCTTTTTTATGGGTAAAATATGGCAACGCTGCGCGAGCTAATCATCAAAATTTCGGCGAACTCATCTTCTTTCCAGTCAGAGATCGCCAGAGCTTCCCGCATGGGAACGGATTATTACCGCACTATGGAGCAGGGCGGGAAAAAAGCTGCAGCTGCCACGCGTGAAACTCAGCGATCTCTTGCAGAACTAAATTCCCAACTGGCATCAGTGCGTTCATCAGCAACAGAACTTGCCGGTGCCTGGGCGGGGGCATTTGCAACGAATCAACTGATTGCTTATGCGGACACCTGGAACCAGCTTAACGGCCGCCTGCGCCTGGCATCCTCTTCCAGTGAAGATTACGCTCAATCTCAGCGCGTGCTCATGGAGATCAGCCAGCGCACCGGAACCTCTCTTGAAGCGAACAGTAACCTCTATAGCCGAATTGCCCAGTCCCTGCGTGATGCCGGGTATGCATCTGCTGACGTGGCCAAAGTGACAGAAACCGTCGCTACTTCGCTGAAACTCTCCGGTGCCAGTACGGAAGAGGCGAGTTCTGTTATCACTCAGCTGAGCCAGGCGCTGGGCTCCGGCGTTCTGAGGGGGGAAGAGTTTAACGCCATTATGGAGAGCGGCGGCCGCCTGGCGAAGCTGCTGGCTGATGGCCTGGGTACCACCGTTGGCGGCCTGCGCAATAAGGCAAATAATGGTGAGCTGACGACTGATAAAATCGTCCCGCTGCTGACCAACGTGGAGATACTGCGCAAAGAATTTGAAACCCTCCCAGCCTCTATCAGCGGATCTGCACAGAAAGTGCAGAACGCCTTTCTTGCCTGGGTAGGCGGTGCTAACGATGCCGTCGGCGCATCATCCACGCTTTCCGGTATTCTGGATGGCCTGGCGACGAACATTGACGATGTGGCCAATACCGCAGGGCTGCTGGTGGGCGTAGGTCTGGCCCGTTACTTTGGCAACATGGTCGGCAGCGTGGGCCAGTCTACGCGCGCGGTACTCGCCAACGCGGTCGCAGAAGTTGCACTGGCCCAGGCGCAGGTTCGCGGTGCTCAGGTCAGCGTAGCGGCTGGCCGCCAGGCGCTTTACCGGGCGCAACAGGCACGCGCAGCAGCAACCAGTATCGAGGCGCAGATCGTTGCAGAGCGGAATCTTGCCGCCGCCCAGGCTTCGCTTAATATCGCTCTTGCTGGCCGGGCTTCGGCTGTAAATAACCTCACTAACACGGCCTCGGTGATGTCCCGCCTGGGTAGCGGCGTACTGGGCATTCTCGGCGGGTGGCCGGGAGTGATTATTGGTGCCGGCGCCGCGATGTATGGCCTGTATCAGCACACCCAACAGGTTCACCGTGAGGCAGTCGGCTTTGCCAATAACCTTGACGAGATCAACGCAAAGCTACAGAAAATGTCGGTGCTTGGTCTTCGCTCAACTGCTGCCGACGCCCGTACATCATTACAGGCTCAAAAGCAGGATCTGGCCGATCTCGATTCACAGATCGCAAAGGTGAAAGACAGCCTCAGGGCGATGGACAAAATCCAGCAGGATTACAACCGAAACCCGACGATGACCCTGATCAACACCTTTATGGATCAGGCTGACATCACGGCCAAAAACGTAGAGCTCACCGACAAGCTGAATCAGCTGGAGTACCAGCGCGAACAGACCGCCGCAAAGGTAGGGCAGACGCAGAAGCTGGTGAATGACGCCAGCGATCTGGCTACACAGAAAGCCATTGAGCAGGCAGGTGCAGTTTCTATTCTGAAAGGCGCATATGACCTTCTTAATCGCTCGATGTCGGCGACAGCATCCGCTACGCCACCTCAGTATGCGGGACCGGTATTATCGACAGCAAAAGCCACCCCACAGCAGCAAACAGCACTGGATAAAGCACAGCGCGATGTGGTGCTGGCGGGTATGGATGGTCTTGCGAAGCAGCATCAGCAGTTTGTCTATGAAGCTGAAGATCTGAAGCTGACGGGCGATCTGTATACCACCTATATCTACAGGAAAGACCAGGCTGCCAAAAAGGACGCCGCCGCAGCGCAGGCCAAGAAGGATGCTACTGCCGCGACTAACGCACAAAATAAAGCCGAGCGCGAAGCGGCAAGTACGGCGGAGCAGTATTCCCGAAAAATGGCCGATCTGAGCGTGGCCATTGACGTGCAACGTGTGCGCGCAACAGAAGGTGAAAAAGCCTCAGAACTCTATGCCGCCTCGCATCAGGCCGGTACTAAATGGACCGACGAGCAGCGCCGCGCTATTCAGGCAGCGTCAGCCGAGCTGGCAAAGTGGAACCAGAAGGCAGACGAGAACGTTCGTAAACAGCGTGAACAGGCTGATGCTCTGCGTGACCTGACGGACGCGGCCAGGAAGTTCCGGGACGAGGTAACGCTCTCGACTGACACCGCAGGCATGAGTGATCGCCAGCGAAGCCGGTTCGATGAGACTCAGCAGATTGACCGCGTTTTTGCCAAAACAGATGGTGGCACCGAAGCCATAGCCCAGCGAGCCGCTGCTCTTGATGCTCTCGACAAAAAATATAAGGCTATCGCCGCGGCGGAGTCTGACTGGATGTCCGGGGTATCGCGCGGATATGCCAACTGGTTCGACGAAATCAGCAACGTATCCGGCACCGTGGCAGATGGAGTTAAGACCGCCATGGACAGCGCTTTCGGTAACGTGACCTCAATGCTGGAAGGTAATAAAGTCAGCTGGAAAGCCTGGGGCGTTTCCGTCCTGCAGATCATCGAAAAGGTAGCTCTGCAGATGGCGGTGGTAAGCGCGATGGGCGGTGGTTCATCCAGCTCGGGCTTGTTTGGCTCTCTGGCTGGTGGCGTGGCTAGCTATTTCAGCGGTGGCGCCGGTGGCGGTTCGACTCCCTCGGGCCTGTATGACTCTGCGGCTGCTGGCATCAAGTTCAATGCCCTGGGCGGCGTATACGATTCTCCATCACTAAGCGCCTTCAGTAACGGCGTCTACAATTCGCCACAATTCTTTGCATTCTCGCAGGGTGCTGGTGTATTTGCCGAGGCAGGGCCGGAAGCGATTATGCCCTTAACCAGAGCATCTGACGGTTCACTTGGTGTCAGGGCGGTGAGCTCAGGTGTTAATACCGCCTCTGCCAGCAATACCCAACTGATAATCCATGCACCTGTAAGTATTTCGCAGGAAGGCTTTGGCGGCGAGGTGAATAACGCAAATACAGCCAGCACCGCCAGACAGCTTGAAGGTATTGTGCAGAAGACCCTGACTGAGCGCCTGCGAAAAGAAATATCGCCAGGCGGTATCCTTTATCGCCGGACGTGATATTCCGGTTCATTGCGGAAAACATATGGCAATCGATACGTTTACCTGGTGCGTTCGCACCGATGCAAGTGGCTCAACGAATGTGGCCACGCTGCAGGCACAGTTTGGGGATGGCTATAAACAGGTGGCCAGCGCCGGAATTAACACGGCTGCTGAAACCTGGAATTTAACGTGTAGCGGGAAAGTGGCAGCAATGAGGCCGGTGCGGGAGTTTCTTCTTAGCCATGTCATCAAATCTTTCTGGTGGGTGAATCCATGGGGGGAAAGAAAACTCTACCGGGTTAAGGCTGATTCTGTCAGTCCCACATTCCCGAACGGTGGTTTTGTTGAAATATCTTTTGTGTTTGAGCAGGCCTTCGCGCCGTAAATTCCCCGCTCCATTCGATAACAGGCCGCTGATGCGGCCTTTTTTATGGGCCTAATATGAGTTTTTCAGGTGACATCCAGCAACTGCAGCCGGGCCAGCTAATACGGCTAATTGAAATTGACGGTACCGCTTTCGGCATGGATACCGTGCTGCGCTTTCACGCGCACAACATTGACCCCAGAGGTTGGGCTGCGTTCGCTGCTGATAATCTTCCCGCCATCATCTGGCAGAGCCAGCAGTACGATCCATACCCGTACGAGCTAAAGGGCATGGAGTTATCCAGCACCGGCGCACAGCCGACGCCCACGCTATCCGTGTCGAATATCGGCAACTACGTCACTGCGCTGTGTCTGGAATACGACGACATGGTCAAAGCAAAGGTGAAAATACACACCACCCTGGCGAAATACCTCGATGCTGCAAACTGGGCAGCGGGAAACCCGAACGCCAGCCCGGCAGATGAGCGGGTGCAGCTGTTTTACGTCAACGCAAAGACCGCTGAAACACGGATGCAGGTGGATTTCGAGCTGTGTTCACCCTTCGATGTTCAGAACCTGCAACTACCCACCCGGCAAATTACGCCTGTCTGCACCTGGTGCATGCGGGGCTGGTACCGAACCGGCAACGGCTGCGATTACGCCGGAAACCGTTATTTCCTGAAAGACGGCACACCAACGAACAATCCGGCGCTGGACGTCTGCAGTGGTCGGCTGCCTGACTGTGAGGCCAGGTTTGGGGAAGGCAATCCGTTATCGTTCGGCGGGTTCCCTGCGGCAAACCTCCAGGGGAAATAAGCATGCGCAAAAAGTTAATGAAAGCCATTGCTGAGCATGTGGCAGCGGAATATCCGAAGGAAGCGTGTGGCGTCGTGGTGCAGTCCGGACGGGCGCAGAACTACATTCCATGTCGCAACATTGCAGACAACCCGACAGAGGCATTCACGCTGGCGCCGGAAGACAGGCTGGCGGCGGAGGAGCAGGGCGAAATCATCATGATCGTTCATTCTCACCCGGACGTAGTGCAACTGGTGCCGTCAGAGCACGATCGTATCCAGTGCGACTGGTCCGGCGTGGAGTGGGGGATCATGTCATGGCCTGACGGTGATTTTTGCACGCTCTCGCCAAGAGAAGACAGGGATTATACCGGGCGGCGCTGGGTGCTTGGCTTTGCAGACTGCTGGTCGCTTATCCGTGAGTGGTATCAGCGTGAGCACGGCATTGCCCTGGGCAATTACTCGGTGCCGTATGAGTGGTGGGAACAGGGCGAAAACCGCTACGACGATAACTGGCAGGCTGAGGGTTTTTTCGAAGTTGACCCGACGGATATTCGCCCCGGCGACATGATCATGATGCGCGTACAGGCGCAGGTCACCAATCATGCTGCGGTATACCTCGGCGACAACCTCATCCTGCATCATATCACCGGGCAACTTTCGGCCCGGGTGCCATACGGAAAATATTACCGCGACCGCACCGTTCGGGTGGTGCGTCATAAGGAGCTGATAAATGCTGAAAACGTTGATCCTTGACGGGCGCATGGCGAAGAAATTCGGGCGCGTACATCAATTTGACGTGGCGGATCTGCCAGAAATGCTGCGCGCGATGTGCAGCCAGGTGCGGAGCTTTAAGCGCTACCTGTCAGAAGGGCATATGCATGGAATTCGCTTCGCCTTCTTCAACGGTAAGCACAACATCGGCCTTGATGAATTCGATATGACCAATGGATCGGAGGTGTACCGGATTACGGCCATCACCGAAGGTTCAAAGCGCGGCGGCGTATTGCAGATTGTCATCGGTGCGGTTGCGCTGGTGGCAGCCTTCTTTACCGCAGGCGGCAGTCTTGTCGCACTTGGCATGAGCGCAGCCGCTGCCGCAGCGACCACGACAGCGTTAACCGGCCTTGGTCTGAGCATGATGCTTGGCGGCGTGGTTCAGCTGCTCACCCCGCAACCAAAATACAATGTCGGCGCATCTTCCAGCACGGACAATAAACCCAACTACGCATTCGGCGCGCCGGTGAACACCGTGGCAATGGGCTACCCGGTCCCGGTGCTGTTCGGTGAGCGTGAGATTGGCGGCGCCATTATCAGTGCGGGAATTTTCTCCAGCGATCAGCAATAACAACAGGTGAGATATGCGTTTACTGGAAAACGAAACCATTCAGGGCAGGAAGGGCGGCGGGGGCGGTAAACAGCATACGCCGGTTGAGCAACCGGACGATCTGCTGTCGGATGCGAAACTTAAAATGCTGGTTGTGCTGTCTGAGGGGGAGATTCAGGGCGATCTAACCGCGCAGAAAATTTACCTGAACGATACGGCCCTGGCGAACGACGACGGCAGCTATAACTTCACCGGCGTCAAATGGGAATACCGCAAGGGCACACAGGACCAGCCTTATATCCAGGGACTGCCTGAAGTAGATAATGAGCTGTCAGCTAACGTGGCGGTGACCACCACCGTCCCATGGACCCGCCAGTTCAGCAATCTTACCCTTGATGCCGTGCGCATCAAACTCAGCCTGCCCGCACAGTACATGTACAAAGACAATGGCGATATGGTCGGCACCGTCACGCAGTACGCCATTGACCTGTCCACCGATGGCGCAGCATGGCGCACCGTAGTAGACGGGAAATTTGACGGCAAAACCACCTCTGAATATCAGCGCGATCATCGTATCGATCTCCCGGAGGCAACAACAGGCTGGTCAATCAGAGTGCGCCGCATCACAGCAGACTCCACGTCCGCGAAACTGGTGAACGGCTTCAAGGTCTTCTCTTTTGCAGAAGTGATCGACAGCAAACTTCGTTATCCGAACAGCGCTCTGCTTTATATCGAGGTCGACAGCAGCCAGTTTTCCGGCGGCGCGCCGAAAGTAACGTGCAGGCCTAAGGGTAAATTAATCCGCGTTCCGGACACTTACGATCCGGTTACCCGCACCTATAGCGGGACGTGGTCTGGCGGTTTTAAGCTGGCCTACACCAATAACCCGGCCTGGATTTTCTATGATCTGGTGCTGGATGAAATTTACGGCATGGGTAACCGCGTCGATTCCAGCATGATTGATAAGTGGGCACTTTATGCCATTTCTCAGTATTGCGATGAGAAAGTGTCGAATGGCGCAGGCGGCACAGAACCTCGCTTCACCTGCAATGTGTTCATCCAGAGCCAGCAGGATGCCTATACCGTACTGAGCGATCTGGCCGCTGTGTTCCGGGGAATAACCTTCTGGGGAAACGATCAGATATTCGTGCGCGCGGACGTACCGCAGGACGATGTGGATTTTGTTTACCACGCCTCAAATGTGATTGACGGTCTGTTCACCTACGGCAGCGGCAGTTATAAAAACCGCTATTCATCGGCACTGGTATCCTGGTCAGATCCGCAGAACCATTACAGCGACACCGTAGAAGGCGTGTATGACGAAAAACTGGTTGAGCGTTATAACGTAAACCAGATGTCGCTTACGGCGATTGGCTGCACGTCACAGAGTGAGGCGCACCGCCGGGGCCGCTGGGCTATTCTGTCGAACGCGCGCGACGGTACCATTTCTTTCGGAGTGGGGTTGGATGGCTACATTCCGTTACCGGCGGAGATCATCGGTGTGGCTGACCCGTTCCGCGCCGGTAAACAGAACGGCGGTCGCATCAGCGCGGCCAGTGGCCGAAACATTACCCTTGACCGGGCCGTTGACTACGCAGCAGGTGACCGGCTGGTGGTTAACCTGCCTGACGGGTCGGCGCAGACCCGCACCATTGGCGCTGTCAGCAGTGACAAGAAAACGGTGACCGTGAATACTGCATTCAGCCAGCCACCGGCGGCGGGTGCGGTGTGGGCCATCGACAGTGACAGCCTGGCGATTCAGTATTTCCGTGTGACCTCCATCAGTGCGAACGATGACAGTAACGGCGGCTTTACCATTACTGCCGTACAGCACGACCCGAACAAATACCGGTACATCGATGATGGTGTGCGCATCGACCCGGCGCCGATCACCGTCACCCCGATCAGCGTAATATCCGCACCGAAAAACATCATCATCACAGAGGTGGATCATGTTGCCCAGGGGCTGAACGTTGCGACGATGAATGTCACCTGGGACAAGGTGGATGGCGCTATTCGCTATATGGCCCAGTGGCGCAAGGATAACGGGGACTGGATCAACGTCGCCGTCACAAGTGCGCAGGGCTTTTCAATTCAGGGCATTTATACCGGCAGCTATGACGTTCGTGTTCGCGCCATGAATGCCCAGGAGTCTTCTTCTCCATGGGGCTACGCTGATACTACTTATCTGACCGGCAAAACCGGTAAGCCAGGCACGCCGCAGAATCTTCTGGCAACGGATGATGTTGTGTGGGCGATTGATCTAACGTGGTCCTTCCCGGATGGATCGGGTGACACGTCCTATACCGAGCTGCAGCGCGCCACGACGGACGACAAAGCCAACCCTGAGCTGCTGGCGCTGGTGCCATACCCGGCAGTCAGTTACCAGCACGGCCCCATGCCTGCAGGAGTGCGGCAATGGTACCGGGCGCGACTCGTAGACCGTATTGGGAATGTCGGCGACTGGACTGCCTGGGTTATGGGTACCTCGTCTATTGATGTCAGTGCCATCACCGATGACATTCTGAATGACATGAAAGAATCGGAAGTATTTAAGGACCTGATAGAGAACGCCGTAGACAGCAATGAAACTATTGCCGGAATGGTGACAGATATTCAGGAAAACGCCGATCAGCTTGAGCAACAGGCGTTACAAATCCAGCAAAACTCCGATGGCCTTTCAAAGGCTGAAGTAAAAATCGATGAAATCAGTCTCTCAATGGATGGGATGACCGGCGGGGTCAAAAACTCCTCAATTGCCGTGATCCAGAACAGCCTGGCGCAGGCGACTTCCCGCCGTTCCCAGACTGCCACCAATAACGGCAATGTCGCAAAAATTGATCGCATCGATACCACCATCGCGGATACCAGCCAGGCAGTTGCACGCGCGCTCGTTACGCTGGATGCCTCAGCGGGTGGCAATGTTTCAAACGCGACCGACCTGACTGAAACCTTGGCTGATTTCACACAGGCATCGGCCACGAAAATCAACTCGCTGACGGTGACGGTGAACGGGCAGACCGCTGCCATTAACCAGACGGCGCAGGCGGTGGCAGATGTAAATGGCAACCTAAACGCGATGTACAACATCAAAGTTGGCGTTGCCGCTAACGGCCAGTATTACGCTGCAGGTATGGGCATAGGGGTACAAAATACACCCGGCGGCATGCAATCACAGGTAATTTTTCTGGCAGACCGTTTTGCTGTTACCACGCAGGCCGGTGCCGTTGTATCGCTGCCATTCGTGATTCAGAACGGGCAAACCTTTATCCGTGAGACCTTCATTCAGGACGGCACGATCACCAATGCGAAAATTGGCGCATACATTCAGTCATCAAACTATGTCGTAGGTACCCTGGGATGGCGGATAGATAAGAACGGGACCATTGAGATAAACGGTGGGGTAGCAGGCCAGGGCAGGCTGGTTATTACAAATAACCGGATCATTTCGTATGACCAGTACGGTCGCCTGGCAGCCGTTATGGGGCAGAGAGTGTAATGCAGACATTTATCGCTGGAACCAGCTTTGATGCCATCAACTCGATGGCGGTCAACTATGTGATGGACGTTATCGACATCTCCGGATCGGGAAGCAGAACTTACCCGGCCGGGTGTACTTACCAGGCCAGCCTGATAATCGAAACGGCTGTTTCCGCGCTTCCCACCAATAACCCGTATCAGGTAACCGTGTCCGGGAATATCGTTTCATGGAGCGTGGCGACTCCGGTCCGACTGGTCGTGCTGGCTACGCCAAATACTGGTACCGACAGCAGCTATTTCGGCCAGTCGCTGTATTCATATGACGCCTATGGTAACAAGACGGTAAAGCTGGCTCCGGATTTCGTCCCGTTCTGTCTGGTTGACGTCATAGACGCGCCGCCCGGCGGCCAGCTTATTCAGACACGGATCCCTGTCAGCAATAAAATCGTCACGTTTCACCGGCTGCCGAACGCCGACGGGCGGTTATCGACATCCGTTTATTCGGTGGTGAATTCCAGTGGGTATCATGCATTCTCGTTCAATGCCTCCGGAATAAACCAGACCGGGTGCCGAATTTACGTTTTCTCAAACTATCTGGTGAACATCCCGGACTGGGGGTTTTTCGTTTACCGGGACGGGACGCTGGTCTGGCACAGTAACTGCCTGCCGCTCAATATGGGGCTGATGACCGGCGATCTCGAATCGGCAACGCCGCTGGCGGTGACACCTGGCGTGACATCCGTCGTCTTTATACCCGCTGATCCGGCATCGCCAAAAAGCGGCGGCTATCTGAACTCCAGTTGTTCTGCCGCCGGATATAAAAACGGGGTGTGGCAGGCGACGATAGCGAACGTGTTTTCAAGCCGCATAATCTCAGGACAGGAGGCCGATGCAGTAAAGCCATGGGCTATTCGTGGCTATGTCGGTTACATAGACTGCAGTATCTACGACCAGTACTACCCCTATGCGCTCGGGCTGGTTTAATCCGTCTTACACAACATTGCATACACAACCCGCTTCGGTGGGTTTTTTATTGTCCGGAGAAAATATGATTTATAACGCAGGTACAATCTCTTTCAGCGGGAATACGGTTACAGGGAACGGGACCAGCTTCACTTCGCCGTCCAGTCAGATCCATATCGGCCAGACTCTGATTGTGGCATCCAACCCGGTGCAGCTCGTTCAGATAACGGCCATTAACAGCGCCACTTCCCTGACCGTTACGCCTGCAGCATCACCGGCTGTTAGCGGCCAGCGTTACGGTATTCTGGTTACGGACAGCCTGTCAGTTGATGGCCTTGCACAAAGCATCTCCCAGCTCATTAACGAATATGATGAAAATATCGGAGCTTGGGAGGCCTTTGCCACTACGAACGCCAACCAGAATGTAACAGTCACCATCAACGGCCAGAGCGTAATCATTCCTGCGATGGGTAAGTTGCTGCAAAAAGGGAGCAATGGCGCGCTGGCAGTTAAAGACGGCGGTACCGGTTCAAGTGATGCGGCAGGCGCTCGCACAAACCTCGGTTTAGGAAAATCAGATGGTGTGACTTTTACGAACCTGGATCTCAGATTTGTGGGACCTAACTCTGGCATCTTAACGCTTAATCAGTTAGCAACTGATTCAAGCGTTGCCGGGAGTAGTCGTTTTTATCACGAAACACAGTCAGGAGTTCACAAAACCACTATCCATACAGCCGGTAACGCGAAAAATAATTATGTGCAGATATCAGAAGATGGTGATCTTACAGGTATTCGTAACTCTAATGGTCTGAACTTCTATGCAGGGGAACGTGGTTTTCGTGGTAATTGCGGTCAAACTGGATGGGGTGGAGAAAGCGAGCCTAGTAATGTTCCTTTCTTTGCAAATATAGTTAGAGGTAATGATGGTGGATGGACGCCAATAGTATCTGGTGGTTCAATTGCTACGGGCGGTTATCAAACTCATACCGCTTTCGGAGCAATTGCAAATGGCGCCACAACGTGGGCGAGCGCCGCTATAAAGATTTTAGGGGATAATGTTTATCACAGGGCCTTTATTTTTACTCATAACGGAGACATTTCTACATGGGGGCAAGGCGCAAATTTAGAAGGTAACTATATTTTCCAAAAGGCAGCTAGTTCTGACCGGGATATAAAGAAAGATATTGAGTATACAAAAGGAAAGGAAAGCTATGATCGTGTCATGCAATGGCTACCTACCTCATTCAAATATAAGGGATCTGAAATACAGCGTTATGGCTTAATTGCGCAGGATTTGGCTAAAGTTGACCTCGAATACGTTAAGCTGGTTCCCGGAAGACCGGTTATGGAAACGGTAATGAAATACAGCGATCAAGAGGGTAAGGAAATACCTGTCTCAGTTATTGTTGATTACCATGATGATACATTAGCTCTCGATACAAACGTTATGTTAGCAGATATGGCCTGCGCTATGGTCTACATGGGAAACAGGCTGGAAGAAATGGAAAAGCAGATAAATTTATTACTAAATAAATAATCGTTTTTTCTTAAGGCACATCCCTCGCACTGACTACTGTTCGCTTATATTTTTATTTAGCGAAGATTTAACCGGCATTTTTAGGCGCAGGTCAATCCATCTACCATCAGGTATATCCATAGGCTCACCAGCGACAATCATTGCAGAATCAATATCGAACCTGCGCCTGAATACGGATACGGTGATAGTGTCATCATCGTCAGTTGATGTTTCAACAAAACACAGGCGGTTGCCGTTTACATCCTGTGGACCTCAATAGTCCAGCCGTCATCGTGAAGTCTGAGAGCACCGTAAAGCCTGTAGATACCGGTAGCCACCCTTTCAGCAGTCGTCCCTTCTGCCTCATCATTAAAGGTTAGGAAACCGTTAAGAGTGAGATTGTCCAGAAACCCGGTTGGCATTCTATCCGGATCGCTTACCAGCCTTACAACCGGAGAGCCATTTTTAATAAACCTGCTACCGTCGACCCCGAGCTTTACTAAAACTAAACCCGGCGCGATGCAGCGGAATACATAAATTTATAAAAAACTAAAGTCGTCCATTGATTTTTTGATTGTCCAGTAAAACATCTATAGCCGTTTGCATAGCAATTTTATTATCGCGACGCATCTGTTTTACCTGGATTACCTGCAGGTATTCAAGCAAGGTTCGCGTGTTAAGCGGGCGCCCGGTTTTAGCAACCTCAAGGATTGCATTGCCAAGGATAACTTTTACTGGCGGGAGCTGGGATGGGTACCAGTCCAGGGTGTCCTCAGATTTCATCGTAAAATTCTCCGGGTTGGGTATTGTACCACAAAACGAGGGGACCCGACCCGATATCCGGGTCAGGTGGAATACTTACCATAAACTATTTGTTGTCGGCATTATCAGGTGGATGACAAAGTTCAAAATAGTGCTTTCCCATAGGTTGACAGAACACTATCGAACTGGGTCAGTTCTGAATAATATCAACTGTATGGTTTGCTCCGTCATCCCGTAAAAAGATTTTGTCATCCGGCAATATGACGCCATCCAGCGTGATCTTATTCTCACTGTCACTATGAGTAATGCTGATTTGATACTGGCTACGCCCGTATTGATATGCCATTTTAAAAGAGGGCCAGGCAGCGGGTATCTGTGCATGAATGACGAGATATTCACCGTAACGTTTTATTCCCAGTAACTCTTCGGTCAGCAGACGGTATGCCCAGCCAGCAGACCCCGTGTACCAGCTCCACCCCGCGCGCCCGGTATGTGGTGCTACGCTGTATACATCCGCGCTCATGACATAGGGCTCTGCTTTGTAGATGTCGACCCCGGCGGGCATAAGGGTGTGATTTATCGGATTGATCATTGACCATAGCTGCCACGCACGTTCTGACTGACCCATCCGCGCAAATGCCATGATGGCCCAGATAGCCCCATGCGTATACTGACCACCGTTTTCACGTACACCGGGTAAATAGCCCTGAATATAACCCGGGTTTGAACCGTGCCCATCAAACGGTGGCGTTAACAGTTTAATCAGCCCTGCTTTGTTATCCACCAGATGTGTATCCAGCGCCTGCATTGCCTTAACACTGCGGGCAGGTGCTGCTGCCCCGGAGAGCACGGACCAGCTTTGTGCAATCGCATCAATCCGACAGTCCTGCGACGCTTTCGAACCCAGCGGGGTACCGTCGTCGAAATATCCACGTCGATACCACTCACCGTCCCAGGCTGAAGCCTCAAGATTTTGTTGCAGGCGCAGTGCCTCTGAATGACACCGCGAGGCCACAGCAACGTCCTGCCGTTGTTCTGCCAGTATCGCGAAGCGCTCTAAAATATCGTACAGGAAGAACCCGAGCCAGACGCTTTCCCCTTTACCCTCAATACCGACCCGGTTCATACCGTCGTTCCAGTCACCCGCGCCCATAAGCGGCAGACCATGCTGGCCGAACTGTAAGCCATGCTCAATGGCTTTTACGCAGTGCTGCCAAAGTGTTTCTTCGATATGGCTGATGACTGGCGTATCGTAGACAGACTCTTCACCCGGCTGGAGCAGTCGCCCTTCCAGATAAGGAATGTTCTGCTCCAGCACGTCGATGTCACCCGTCGTGGTTACATAATGGCAAACCGCGAGCGGCAGCCAGAGATAGTCGTCTGAACAGCGTGTGCGTACCCCATTGCCGTACGGCGGATGCCACCAGTGCTGGACATCACCTTCAATGAACTGCCGTGAGGCGCACAGCACTATCTGATCGCGCAGTCGCTCCGGCGCAACATGACTCAACGCAAGAGTGTCCTGCAACTGATCGCGAAAACCAAATGCACCACCGGACTGGTAGTACCCGCTACGCGCCATGATTCTACAGGCCATCGTCTGATAAAGCAGCCAGCCGTTAACCAGTAAATCAACGGATGTATCAGGGGTAGTGACCACGATTTTATCAAGTACACCGTGCCAGTAATGATGAACATTGTTCAGCTCCTGGCGGGCGCTATCCTCATTCAGAAAGCGGGTGATCATCGCCTGCGCTTGGGCAGGATTTGCTTCTACGCCAAGTACAAAAATAAAGGTTTTCTGGTCACCATCAATGAGCGTGGTGGCCGACTGTATCGCGGCGCAGGGATCGAGACCAGCACCGGTTTTACCAGAGAGTCCCCGCAGTTTCATGGCCGCCGGGGTTTGCAGCGAACCATTGCGGCCAATAAACTCGCGCCGGTCACCGGTTAATGTACTGTGAGGATGATTGACGGCAAAGAAGGCGGTGCGTTCACCTCCATTGGATCCATAAAAGTTATTCGCCATTACGCCACTGCCGCCTGGCACGCTGGCGATATGTGTAATGATGTGAGGGGAAGAGCGCGTGCGCGTGCTCCCCAGCGTCCACTCCACATAGCCAGTGACGGAAAGTTTACGTGTACGCCCGGAGGTATTGCTGAGCTTCAGGATCGCCAGTTTAACCGGCGCCTGTTCGGCTACCAGCACCGTCAACTCACTGTCTATACCGCTTTCACGGTGGGTGAACACACTGTAGCCGAATCCATGGCGGGTGAGGTAATCACCCTGTCCGCGTACTGGCAGCGCCGTGGGCGACCAACAGACTCCGCTTTCCTCATCGCGCAGATAAAACGCTTCGCCGCTTCGATCGCTGACCGGATCGTTTTCCCAGGGCGTTAAACGGTATTCATGGGCATTTTCATACCAGCTATAGGCCTGTCCCGCTTCGGAAAGCACACTACCAAAAACTGGGTTTGCCAGCACATTTGACCAGGGCGCGGGCGTTGGCTCATTTTCTCTGAGGACGATTTGATACTCCCGTCCGTCCGGAGAAAATCCGCCATATCCGTTGAAGTGACTAAGTTGATCGGTATTCGGCCGCCACTCCTGATGATGATTGTGTCCCGCTGTCAGGTCAGGCATTAGACGCCTCACCGGTCGTTTTGACGAATGGATACGCTGATTAAACTGTTCAACAAGCCCCCCAGCGCGATCGTCAAGACTCAGGCTTGCCACACTCATCAACAGCTGCTTGTCCTCAGCAGATAGATGCTCGCCATTACGCACAAATATCCCCCCAGGTTTATCCAGCAGGCTCGCTTCTGAACCGGCATAAATTAAATCCATAATCTGCGTCTGAAGCACCTGCTGGTAGCCGCCAGGGCTGTTATTCAGGATCACAAGATCCACTTCCAGCCCTTTCCGCCGCCAGTAACGGTGCGCCTGGATGAGTGTGTTAACAGAGGCAATGCTCTCCTCGTTGGAAATGCTCAGCAGCACAATCGGCAGATCGCCAGAAATCCCCCATCCCCACAGGCCGGACTGACCACGCCGGTTACGGCTGATGACCTGTTCGTCGGCACGTAATTCCAGACCCGGGTAAAGTACTACGCTGGCAAGACGGTTAAATAAGGTGGCGTCCTCTTCGCTGGCGTTCATCTGGCGTAACACGACCAGACTGTGTGACCATGCCAGCTCAAAGACGCGGTCAGCGATAGGGTGATCACGATATTTTTCCAGCAGGGCAAGGCTTTGCTGACGGTTTTCGCTGATGCCATAAATAATATCAATGGTGACCGGTTGGCCGGGTTGCAGGGTGACTGTGTGGCGGATTGCCAGTATCGGATCCAGCACGGCGCCTGATGTGTTGCTAAGTGGTCCATCCGCGCTTGCAGCCACCGCATCAGCAGGACTTCTGCCGCGGCCAATGAATTTTGCCCTGTCAGTTTCAAAGGAGACGCTGGCATGGTTGTCGCCATGCACCACCATCATGTGAAAGAGGAAAGGACTGGACTCATCCGGTGAGCGAGCACGGCGGTGGCAAAGAATCGCGTCACGGGCAGGATCTATCTCCGTTTGGATGAACAGATTGCTGAACGCCGGGTGAGCCTGGTCGCTGGCGTCCGGTGCGAGCACGACTTCGGCATAGGTCGTCAGGTCTAACGTACGCGGCTGACGGCCCCGGTGCATCAATGTGATCCGCCGTAATTCGATATCATCTTCCGGGGAGACAACCACTTGCGTTTTAACGCTGAGTGAGCCAAAGGTGCGCCTGAATTCTGCCCCCGCATCGGTGAAGATTATTTCATCGTGGCTTTCAGCATTGTCGCCAGTAGGTTGCCAGGTATTACTCCAGACTTCGCCCGTATGCTGATCGCGGATATAACAAAATGTTCCCCAGTTATCCCGAGTGGTATCGCTGCGCCAGCGCGTAAGGGCTAGATTGTTCCAGCGGCTGTACCCCCCGCCACCGGGCGTTAACATCAGATGGTAATGCCCGTTAGAAAGCAACTGTATTTCTGGTATCGGCGTGTCAACGCTGGTGAAAAGCCGTGGTTCATAGCGTACAGGTTTGACTCTACCTTCATGGGACTCAAAATGACGACGGGGACTGTAGAGATCGACCGCATCCGGTACCCGCTCCTGTAAGAGGAGGCTGGCCGATCTGAAGGCGGGACTCGACATAAATCGCTCTGCCATTGGAGCGTTAAGCAGAAGATGTGCCAGTGCCTGGAATCCCATTCCCTGATGGTGCGCCATCCATGACTGTACGATAACGAACAGTTGTCCGCTAGCCAGTCGCGTTGGCGTGTAGTCCAGCGCTTCATAAAAACCATATTCACCGCGCGCGCCGCTCTTTTCCAGTCTGAGCAGATTTTCACAAGCCTTCTGCGGAGAAACCAGCAACGCCAGCAGCGTGGCATAGGGTGCAACAACCATATCGTCGGCGAGTCCACGACGCAGCCCAAGGCCAGGTACACCAAAGGCCTGATACTGATAGTTATGCTGAACATCAAAGGCATAATAGCCAGACTCTGACACGCCCCAGGGGACACCGCGCTCTTTGCCCCAGCCGATCTGTCGCATTACCGCTGATTTGCTCATTTCATCAAGCAGGCTGCCATGCCAGGTAGGCATCACCAGATTGGGCATCAGATATTCAAACATCGAGCCGCTCCATGACATCAGGGCGGTTTCATTTTCAATAGTGGTGAACAGCCGTCCCAGTGCATACCAGCTTTTAAGCGGGAGCTGATTTGTCGCGATAGCGACAAAACTGGTCAGGCGGATTTCAGATGGCAAGAGATCGTAGTGGCTTTTGTCCGGCGTATTGGTATCGCAGTTATAACCCACGCTAAGCAGACTGGTTGCTTCACTGTACAGAAAAGCGAAGTCCATTTGCGCATGGTCATTCAGCCGCTGTTCGAGTTCACTGATGATGTCCAGACGCCGCCGGGCCTGGGCTATCACCGTTGCCGGGGGCGTCCCTTCACCGGTATAAGATGCGCGGGCAAGCCAGTTCAGCGTCGGTAACGTCGGCTCACTGTAAGTCGTCGGTAACCAGCCAAGCAGATGCGACCACTCGCTGCACATCTCCACAAGCTGATGTTCGAGATGCTCCGTCCAGCGTACGACCAGGCTGCATTCCTGATGGCACAGCGTCGTCAGATGATTGCACTGGGTGCGCATTTTTTTCAGTTCGACTAACATTTGCCCCAGCGGCAGCGAAGCCGTCTGCAAGCACTGTTTGCGCAGGTTATTTAACGCCTCTGGCGCGTTCGGCGCCCAGTGTTTTTCCAGGAGTGACAATGTATCGTCCAGCCCGGCAAGTACCTGTTCGCTTTTCAACACGGGCTGATTGCGCATGGCCGACAGCCCTTCACGTAGCGTCAGTAAATGCCCCGCCATGTTGCCGCTGTCGACGCTTGATACATAGCGCGGGTTGAGTGGTGCAAGGGTTCTGGTGTCATACCAGTTGTACAAATGCCCCCGGTAGTGTTCCATCTTATCCAGAGAGTCGAGGGTCTGGGTTATGCGCTGCAACACTTCTGCGCCGGGGAGGTAGCCAAAATCCCATGCCGTCAGATTAGCCAGCAGGGACAGTCCGATATTGGTGGGAGAGGTACGATGCGCGATGGTCGGTTGTGGGACTTCCTGATAATTGTCAGGCGGTAGCCAGTTCTCCTTCGCCGTGACAAATGTCTCAAAAAAGGCCCAGATTTCGCGGCTTGTCTGACGAAGCAGCACTTTTTGTTGCTGAGTCGGGGAAAATACTTTACGCACTGGCGGGCGGCTCAGCCAGCTCATTAACAGCGGCGCCAGACACCATGCGATGCTGATGGATATGGCTATTGCCAGAAACTGAGGCGCAAACGTCATGGTCAGCGCCGTCAGTGCCACACCGCATACGAGATTCACCCACATAGCCCGATAAAAACGCCAGATGGAGATATTGTCGCGGGTACTGTCAGGACTGTGACTTGTCCACTGGGTAAGGTTCCGGTGGCTGACGCCCAGTCGCCAGAGGGTTACGCCAATAGCGTAGAACGAATAGCCAGCTTCATGCGGTAAGATGACAAAGTTAAGTGCCGTCCGGGATAGCCGTTTCAGCGCGCCGGCCATCACCAGCTTCAGATGCTGCTTCAGCGGGCGACGAAGGGGCTTGTGTAAAAGGTCAAGGACAATACACATCACGGCAGGCAGCAGCCAGAAGATGGTCAGCACGCCCAGCCAGTAAAGTGGATTTGGCACCCACAGCAGCGCGCAAAATAACAACACAAGTAACGAGGGTGCCACAAGACTGCGGCGTAAGTTATCGAGCAACTTCCAGCGAGAGAGCATGGACAACGGATTTTTATCCCGGCTTCCGTCTGCTTTGCGGACCTGAGGTCGGAGCCAGTTAAGCAGTTGCCAGTCTCCACGGATCCAGCGGGTGCGGCGCGCGGAATCGGAGAGATAATTATTAGGATACTGCTCGTAGAGCAAGACCTCGCTCAACAGCCCGGCACGGGCATAGCATCCTTCGAGTAAATCGTGGCTGAGAACAAGATTTTCGGGACAGGTGTTGGCGGTGGACTGCACAAAAATGTCAATATCATAAATACCCTTACCAACAAAGGAGCCCTCTTCGAAAAGATCCTGATAGATATCCGATGACATCATTGAGTAAGGATTATTACCCGGTACGCTGCTGCGCATGGCGGCATAGCGACCCTGACCATCGCGGGGCATTTCTTCGGCCAGTCCCGGCTGTAAAATGCCATACCCTTTAACGACCCTTTGACGCGCTGGATCATATTCTGGCTTGTTCAGGGGATGCGCCATGGTTGCGACCAGCTTATGCGCGGTATCTCTGGGCAGGAGCGTATCGCTGTCCAGCGTAATGACATATTTAATGTTTCCTGGTAACAGATGGACTGGCAGGTCAGAAACGCTGGAGAACTGCTTATCAGGATGGCGTAGCCAGTTGTTCAACAACGCCAGTTTTCCCCGCTTGCGTTCGTATCCCATCCAGATACCCTGTGATGCGTTCCACTCAGGCGAGCGATGCAGCAAATAAAATCGCTGGCGGCTGCTGGGGTAGCGTCGGTTAAGACTTTGTGTCTCGGCCATCGCCTGATTTAACAGCGCACGATTCTCGTCGCTATTTTCTGACGCAGAGTCCGCGAAATCAGTAAGCAACGCGAAACAGAGATTATTGTCCTGATTACCAAGCCAGCACACTTCAAGACGAGTAAGCAGGGCATCAAGATTTTCACGACTGTTCAGCATACAGGGGATGGCAACCATGGTTGCCGACGCGTCCGGGATGCCATCGGAAAAATTCATTCTTGGCAGGGGGCGGGGAATGCGGAAACGGGTTGTGGCTTCACTCAGCATATCGCTGACCAGCTGGCTGACAGCCACAACCAGCGGCAATGCTACAACCAGTATCAACCAGACGATGCCTGGCACCGCAGTCTCATACAATATTGCCGCTGTTGCCGCCGTGCTCAGAAGGCTCATGCTGCCCAGCCACGACAACAAAGGAAATGAATTGAAATTGTGCCGCAAATGCTTAAAGCCAGACGTATTCAGAGATAGTTCGTATTCAAGCTGCCGGCGACCTTCACCCATCAGATAATAGCCTATGTGGTTATGGGGTCTATCTGAGGATTTTTTTCGTGACAACGCCAGTACCCGGTTTGCCACTTCAGGTTCACTGCGGTGACTTTCCCTGGCCAGGAGCTCGATGACATGGCGGTAATGGTCACGGGTGTCAAAATGCATGCTGGAGTAAATTCCAGCGGGGTCATGACGTAATGTCTGATCCACCACGCTGATGTTTTCGGCGAAATCAGCCCAGTTTGTTTCATTAAGTAAGCGTAAACCGGCAATACTGTTACTCACAGAGATCTGGCTGACAGCCAGCTGTTGATTGAAGCGATGGATAAGAATATCGCTCGTAAGATCCTGTTCGGCTAGCCGCTGTTCAACCCAGGTCAATGGGAGTGCCAGCGCATTGCCATGTCCCTGAAGTCTACGCACCAGCTCTGCCACAAAAGCACTACTCAATGGAGGACGGGAACGTGCCATATCAGCGATAACCATGATTAAGTCAGCCGGAGCATTTTCGGCGGATTCAGTCATTCGCGTTATCCACATATCTGCCAGGCTGCGTTCTTGCTGAGCCTGCACCACCTCTATACTGACCCGACGGAGGTTTTCAATCAGCGCCAGACGCATCATTCCCGGCAAAGCCCAAACCTCACCCAGGGTTAACGGCGTTACCTGTTGATAAGCGCTGATATAGCTGGTGAGGCTGGCGGTATCCCAGCGCCCGTCGCCATGCGCTATTGCCTCTGAAGCAATATCATAAATGCGTGGACATTGATGAGGGGAGGTCAGTGACGGCAGACCTTTCCCGAAACTTTTTGGTAAGTGCTGCCGGACGATGCGGATTTGCTCTTCAATCAGGTAGTAGTTGTCCAGCAACCACTCTCCGGCGGGCATGATGCTCGTTTTCTTGTCAGCATTCAGCGCGTAGCAGTTTTGTGTAATTACCGTCTCGTTGTCACTCAGCCGTTTAAGCAGGTAGTAGGGCATTTTGTCAGGAGACAACTTGTGAATCCGGGCCAGCTTTTGTCCGTAGCGCTCCAGCTGAGGTGTCGAAAACAGTTCTGAATGGTGATGCTGTTCACCTGCAGGATCGTTTGCGGGAAAGGGCAATCGTCCGGCTGTTTTTGTGAGGATAAAGGAGTGGCGAAGCCATGACCTGGGGTTGATTTTCATAATGATGCTCTGATGCTTCGTTAATGCACAGGAGCAGTTGCGAAATCAGTTCAGAAAAGTTCTCTCAGGATGGGCGTAAGGCATCAGGGATTTAACAGCTGCTGTTATTTGATGTAAGTATAGAACACAAGACTTACATGCGATTTCGTGTCAGGAGGTTAGCGTAACGCAGCATCATGCGCAGCGCATTGTCTGCTTCTTGAGGTCTTTAAACGACGTGACAAGATTGCAGCTGTAAATCAGGAAGAAGTCAGGGAAGGAAGTTGCACTATCGATAAATTTCACTGTGTAATTTGTGCCAGGCATGACAAATATCCTTCCTATGAATGAGCTTCACCGTATCATGTCTGGTTGAATTTTCATCCACTTAATTTATATTTCGGTTGTGATTTTATCCTCAAAAGATAGTTATCTTAAGATAAATCAAGTCCTTCATTACCTTTGCCGTTAGCCATCATGTTCTAGGAGATCAGAAATTTTGAATCGCTGACCTGTAAGGAATAAATGTCCTCAAGGCATGTGCGGATCCCGCTAACGCTGTGCGGAGACCTTTCACCCTGCGAGGCAACGCTCAGACTAATTAAAATGATTTTAATGGTATGTTGAATTGTAAAAATGCACGATCAAAATGTCGAAATAAAATCAATTACTCTTTTTTTATTTTTTTCTTACACGGAGGTGCAGGGAAAAAATCTTTTCTTATTATCACTATTCGTGCCCTAATGAAATCATAAATTCGAAGTGCAGGCGAATGTCGTTTCTAACAATCCGTTGGCCATGAGCTAGTGCAGATGTCACTCTCTTTGAGTCTATATTTTGGTACTGTGCTTATTACTACCTCATCATGTGCAACGGGAGTCATTATGTCCTCAAGAATCAGAGGCCTGGTAAAATAGTTTAAAGAAGAGCAAGGGTTTGGTTTCATCTCTCTTCTTGATGGAGGTAAAGATATCTCTGTTCATGTTTCGGACCTTCAGGGAGATGACTTTAAGACCCTTTTTTAAGGCCAGAAAGTTGAATACACGATTTATAAACGTAAAAAATGGCATGCAGCTTCTAATGTAATTCTCTGCGATAAATGAATCGGTGTGTCTGGGGTAATGCTTAGGGATGCACTCCGGAGAATGCTGAACAATTACCCGAGCAATAGAAATGAAAAGTATTTTAACAAGACCAACATCTTCTACAGCTTAAAAAGTTATTGGCCATAAACTTGCGAAGCAGATCTCACACATGAATTATCAAAGCAGAGGCCTACAATCTTTTCAAAGGGCAGATTACGTCTGAGGATTAGGCGAACCAACACCGTATCATATTTTCAAATTTATTAATCACTTCCCAAATCGTTATTGGTGCGGGGGCATAAAATTTTTACAACAGTCTTTAGCTCTGTAAGAACGCTTTTACTATCATTTTGAACTGAAACAAGTGCTGCAGAACGGACAGACGAGTTGCTCACCTTTTTGGACACGGCTAAAACTATGCTATGAATCCTTTGAACAGTAATGCTTCGCTTTCGGGGGAAGCGCATTCAGTAGAGTTATGTATAGTGATTATGCTCATAGTAACGTTTTGTTCGTTATCATAATTAATGCTTCCCGTAAAATATTTTGTTGGACTATTTCAGTTGATAGCTTCAGCTTGACAATGATAATCAACTGAAGTTCTTCGATGCTCAGAGTCTTACCAGACTTGATTAACTCCGCGGATAATGCACCGATAGCTTCTTCTGCACCGCTGTATTCTGGTACAAGAACTATAGGTAAAACGGGTTGGTCGGCGTCCATAGTATTTAGGTTTTTGATCGCTAATTCAGAGTAGTTAGATGTTTTTTTTGACATTTTTTCCTTTGCTACACTGGTAAGCAGGTCATTCCATCATGAATACTACCGCTTAAGTTTTATACTTGTTGCACCAATGCTCTATAACTCCATGCGATAAGTCGTGAATATACGCTACTCTTCGCGCAACAGCATTGAGCCCGGGTAAAACGAGTCAGAGCCCTATAGCCAGTTCATTGAAGATGCGATGTACCCATTCGATTTTTAGGTAGGAAACTTTTCAATGGATATGGCCTGAACGATTACAAGCTATCTTAGCATATTTTTCAAACTGACATACCATTAGTTCGGGAAAAATATTTCATCCTAAATAGTTAAATTTTACCATGTTTGAATGGGTGTGCTATAATTAGGGTTCTGTCTAACCTACCGATTATTCTTCATTTTTCTTTAGGTTCGAAACATTGATGTTTCTAGCCAAGAGGATGCTATGAAAAATGAGAATATAATCATTGGGGAAGCTATAATTTTCCTTCTTGAAACGCAACCGCGTGAAAAATTCAGCAGGTCAATGTTAGAACAATACCTGACAGATTTATATATCGAGAAATATGAAAGTAGTTCTTCAGTTGATGAGGTGGAGTTATATCTCTCCGCACTGGAAAAAATAAAATTCAACCCTCAGTAACATCTCCATTTCTAGTAAGTATATTCATTCATTCAGTAAAAAACACCTAAAAGGGTGCTTCAAAGCTATTCGAGTCTTTGTGTGACCATATTTTTGATGGGGTCAAGGTGGCCGGGGATGCAAGAGCGTATTGACAGGCGGGTACTACATGAAGAACACATCGCCCCATATGGAGTGGATTATTCTGCGCTGAAAAAAGTGAAAAAAAATTGTTTACAGCCACAGGCTGGGCATTGAAATGTGATGTTTAGAATGATATTTAACCTCAGTGATAATCTTAATACACTGTATCATCTTTTTTGATAGTATAAGGATATATCTGACTATCGTTCAAACGAAAAGCATATGGTTTTAATTAAAAAATGCCCCAAGTTTCTTAAAAATGGAGCGACTCTTAAAGTAATGAAAGGAACTTTGCGCTTCGTTCTACTCAGTGTTTACTGCTTCATGCAGCATTATTCGGTATTACTGCCCCAAGGAAAAAACGATTGTTATGTAAGCGTTTCTTAAAAAAGCAAGGATGATGACAGTCCTTTTTAATTTGCTTATGTTTTATCTTACTGTAGTGATATTTTAATTGGGTTGGCTCATATGGCGCCACTTACGCATAGGCATTATTTTGCGGCTCACTTAAACTTAAGTTAAAAATGTGTTACCGGCTTTTCAGGCTGCCCGTGCCGTTGCAGCTCAACCCGCACCTTCAGGCCGATAAAAAGAGCTGCTATCAACATCACGCTACCTGCGGTAGTAAAAACGCCCGTTACGCCACTGAATCCAAATACGAGTCCACCTAATGCAGCCCCGGCAGCGATTGAGGATTGTACGGATGCAACCACCATACCCCCGGCTGTTTCTGCCTGATCCGGCACAGCACGCGTCACCCAGTTAGACCAGGCTACCGGGACGCCACCAAATGCCAGACCCCACAGCACGATGAGAAACATCAATCCGGTTATTTGAACAGGAAGCCAAATCATGAAGAACGCCGCTATGCCCACTAATGCAGGCATCAATACCAGGGTGGTACGCAGGCTATATTCCATCAGCCATCCGGCCAGTAGCGTTCCGACGAAATTGGCGATACCAAACCCAAGTAACATTAAAGACAAACTGTTCACATCAATAGGGACAACACTTTCGAGAGCCGGACGAATATAGGTAAACAGTGCGTACTGGCCCGTGTGGGCGAGCACGCACCCTATCATTCCCGGCGCGATACCAGGCCTTCTGAGTAACTCAATTACCGAGGCTGTTCTTACCGTTTTACGCGGTGCCATACGCGGAAGAGTGAATAACTGGATGATTAATGTCAGCACGCCAACCGCGGTTGCTGCTATAAAGGCGCTACGCCAACCATAGAGGCCACCCAGATAACTTCCCAGCGGTACCGAAATCACGGTGCCTACGGCAATCCCGCTGAAGATAAAGGATAAGGCGCGGGGAACGAGTCTGGCCGGAACCAGGCGCATCGTCACGGCCGCGGCCATACTCCAAAACCCCCCCAGAGCAACGCCCAGAAGTAATCGCATAGTTAACAGAATGGTCAGGCTGGAAGAAAATGCTACGAGCAGATTAGAGGCAATCATCAGCCCGGTGAAGCTCAATAAGACTACTCTTCTGTCAAATCTGCGAGTCATACCAGGCACGAGCAGGCCAGCAAACAAAGCCACAACAGCAGTCACGGTCACGGCCTGACCAGCAAGGGCCTCCGATACATGAAGATCAGAAGCCATAGGCGTCAGCAAACTGGCAGGAAGGTATTCGGCCGTAAGCAAGCCAAAGACGCCCATTGCGAGGGAAAAAACAGCAGTCCATGCTGCTTTTTTTGGTTCATTTTCAGTCGCAGCCTCTGACGCAGAGCTATTCACATCATTTCTCATCTTGCATATCCCTAGATAATAATCACAGCCAAAAGCCTAGCGCCGATCCTCAGGACGATCTATGATGCAAACTCTCTAAATTATGCTCGAAACTCCTGACATGACCGAAAAACAACAATTCGCCCTGTCGTCTGATCTCATAAGTGAGTTATTGACGGGCATGCGTCTGCGCGGTGTTCAGTATCGCCGTGTTCAGACCGGACCCTCTTTTGGACTGGGTTTTGATGACAGGCCAGGACACGCTTATTTTCATTACCTGGCCGTCGGCACAGCCTTTTTACGTACTAATGATGGTGTGCTTCACGAACTGGCTGCAGGTAGTGCAGTATTAATGCCGCACGGGCGGCATCATCAACTGCTTTCAGAACCCCGGGCGGTTTTTCAACAGATCGATAATTACGCCGCAGCGCCGCTGTGGGAAGCTGTTAGTGGAGTTGATACGTGCCCCAGTACCCACCCGACGCCAAGCGTAGTGCTATTTTACGGCTGCATGGAATTCGATCTCGGCGGCATGGAGGGACTCGGCAGACTGATGCCGGAGGTTATGGTGGCGAATACAAGCCCCAACGGGCAGAGCTATCCAGGCCTGGTACCGATCCTGTCTGCCATGAAAGGCGAAATATGCGCCGGACGTATTGGATTTGCCGGCATTATGGCACGGCTTGCCGAGGTAGCCGCCGCGATGATTGTACGCGGATGGATTGAATCTGACTGTGAGAGCGCATCCGGCCTTGTTGCGGCATTGCGTGACCCGCGTCTTGCCCGGGCCATACTGGCTATACACCGCCAGCCCGGCAAAGAGTGGACTGTTGCCGAACTGGCTGCGGAGTCGCATGTATCGCGTTCTGTTTTTGCAGATCGATTTAAGATGACAATTGGCGTTCCGCCACTGCGTTATGCTACAGAGTTCAGGATGCGTCTCGCCAGGCAGTGGCTCAGTCACGAGAAGCTTACGATCGATGTTGTAGCCCAGCGCCTGGGCTATACCTCTCAGGCTGCGTTCAGCCGGGCTTTCAAGCGTATAAATGGGCACTCGCCGGGAGCCAGTCGCGGCGACTTTCTGAAGAATACGCTCTGAATAATAAGGCGGTGCTTCCTGTTATAGATCGGTTATATCGTGATTCCGAGTTGTCGACGCTACCATTTACCCGTTACATCTGCTTCTGGCACGAACCGGATTTAGCTAACTGAACTGAAGATCCACCAGGAGTGAGGTGCAGACATTTATCAAAAGCACCGAATGTTAAAACGCACGCTTCATAACATTTTTTCGACGTTGTCTAGCCAGTCGGGAAGGTGTTCTCTGTACCAGTTCAGATAGATGGGGAATGCTGTCTTTTGCCGCATATGAAGCAGGACAATCACTTCCGTGACAATCCAGGCTTTGGCAATAGCAATTTCTCTGGCCAGCGCCTTGCTATTCTGGTGGGAGGAGAGCTGGCAATAGCGTTCTGAAAGATCCAAAAACGTTTGTTTAGTTCCCATTCCCTTTATCAGGGGCGCCAGGTCGATAGCCGGACTGCCTTTGCCAAACCTTTCCCAGTCGAAAAGCACGACGTCACCGTTTTCTCGTCTTCCCCAGTTGCCTGCATTGCTGTCGCCTGAAATCAGGCTCTGGTAACCAAATAACGCATTACCACACTCCTGAAACTGCCATAGCCGCTGTGCACTTTTTTCAGGTAGCGCCAGGATCGCGAGAGCGTTTTCCAGCGCTTTTTCTGTCCATGCATGTGTGTGATAAAGCCATTCAGGATCCGCAGGATAGCGATGCAGACGCCCCAGCATCGCTATGGCATCGTCATTTGCCACACTGGCCTGTTCGACCTGGTGAGGAATATACTCCATCGTTAACTGGCGTAAGGTGGCATCAGCAGACAATATTGCAGGAGTGGCAACCTCTGCGTGATTAAGCGCTGTAGCCGCGGAGTGATAAAAGGCCCACTCAACGTCGCTGACAGGCCACTTTTCAATAATTATCTGACCACAATCGCTGGTTTTCTGCACGACCCTGGCCGTGCCCATTTTGGATAAATCCATGCCAGACATGCACTATCCCTTCAAAATTAGTGGGGTTGTTCTTGTTTTTAAGTGTAATGCAAACGGAAAGCGATAAAGATGAAGTTATATAACGCCGGCTATGGCCGCTACTGCCACGAAGTGGCCCAATGCCCTGAACCAACCCCGACCAGAAATGTCCATTTCGCGCGTGAACACTCAACTCGGGTGCCGCCACCGTGCGAGTTAACGTCGTAGTAGCGGATCCCGGGTAAGAGCGGAGTACCAGATGGTCATGGATAAACACATGGGGCATACAGAGCAACAGGAAACGCAGGTCATGCGTTTTAAAGGTATAAGGGTCCGCTTTGAGCGAGAAACGGACATTTCCTGGTATCAGTACTTCTTCTTCACTCTCTTCGCTGAGCCGCCACGCACTCACTGTATTTAAGGCTGGCGGCTGCAGAATTTTTGTCCTGATTATGTTTAGCTTACGGTGCGGAGTACTCCGATTATCCGCCGTTCCACTTCATCGCGGGTGGCAGCCCATGCAGGCACGGTCTCGAGCAGGCGCTGATGCCAGGCGACCAGATGCGGGAATTCTGCAAAAGGTGCCCCGGTTCGCTTGTACTGTGAGAAAGGTGCGGCAATATCAATGTCTGCCAGCGTTAAGGCGTCGCCAACAATGAAATTACGCGTCATAAGATGGCGATCCAGAACTTCCGCAGCGCTGCGAAGCGCGGTCATTGCCAGCCGGACGACAGCATCGGTCTTTGGCTGACCCGTAAACGTTTCACCCGCCCACTCGTTGAAGAGAAGGGTAGAGTATATCCGCCATTGCTCCCCGGACCAGAACATCCATTGCAGAACCTCCCGCTTCTCTGCCTGAGTTCGCCCGGCCAGGCCGGAGTCTGTTTTCCCGGCCAGGTAGAGGTTAATGGCGGACGCTTCCCAGATAACGGTATCGCCATCCTGAAGCACAGGCGTAAGGCCGTGTGGATTCAGGCTCAAAAACTCAGGGGTATGACTTTCCCCCTTAAACAAATCAATATTCACACGTTCGATATTGACACCCATGATTGCGGCGGCAGTTGTGACACGACGAAGGCTGCCCGAACCCGGATCGCCATAAAGTTTGATGGTCATAATTTTCCTCACTGTCAATGTTAGTTTTTACATCGGGTTCAGAGTAAACTTATTCATCAGGTAAAATAATACCGTCTTTACGCACAACAGTTATCTGGAATATGAATGAGTGACCGCTGGCTTGAAACCGAGGTATTCATCCGTGTGGCTGAATCAGGCAGCTTCTCCCGAGCCGCACGGGAGCTTGGACTTTCACAGCCCTCAGCTTCCCGCATCGTCACGGGGCTGGAAGCACGACTGGGCGTGAAGCTTTTACTGCGCACGACCCGCAACATGACGCTCACTGAAGCAGGATCTGCGTTTCTGGAGAAGGCCCGCCATGCTGCGGCTAACCTGAAGGAGGCGGAGGATGCTGCCCGGGGTATTGATTCCCTCCGTGGTACGCTTCGCCTTGCGCTACCCGTTATGTACGGCAGCAAAGCGATTATTCCCGTTTTGCCCGCATTTCTTGCGCGTTACCCTGAACTACAGATTGAAATCACCATGCGGGATGAGCGGCAGAATCTTGTGGTGGCCGGTGTTGACATAGCCATCCGAATGGGCACGCTTGAAGATTCCACGTTCGGCGCCCGCCAGATTACTTCTGTGCCCCGAATGCTTGTAGCATCACCGGCATACCTGGCAGGGCGGGGAGTACCGAAAATGCCTGAAGATCTGGCGTTTCACGATGTAATTCTTCACGAGCCAGGCGTAGTTAGGGACAACAGCACACTAAAACTGTTTAAGGCAGGGACCACGCATGTAATAACGTTGCATGGAAGGATCAGGATCGATGCCGCGCCAGGTATTCTGGCTGCTGTAACGGCAGGGCTTGGCATAGCCAACGTCACAACCGTTATGTCAGCTCAGGAGCGGCAGGACGGCAGACTGGTTCAGGTGTTACCCGAGTATCAACTTGAACCTCTGAAAGTATTTGCAGTTTATCCTTCCGGTCCCAGGCCTTCGGCCAGGATAAGGACTCTGGTGGACTATCTCATCACTGCATTAAGAAACTGACGCACTGCGTTTTTACCGACAGGCTTGTTTTCCTGGATTATCAAATGTAGTCAGTTCCGGTGACCGGTACAGGCTATCGCACCCTGAAACATGAGAGGTCTGAAACTAAACCTGTACATCGTTATCCTCTATTTACACATAGTTTCTAAAGAGTGTTGCATAAGTGCGCAGGGAAGCATTAGTAAGGTTTGAAGTCCTACTTGAAGATCATGAATGTTTCGCCCTTATGTTGGGAGATAGATAGTACCGGTTCTTTAGAACAGTCCTCACATGAAAAATAGATTCTCATCCCATTTCGGCGTGCTGAGGGATTGCCAATCATGGTTTCGTCGATAGTAGTTGCATCATTTTCAACGACTATATGATTACCAATAGCGGCATCCTCTTGTCGTTCATACACCTCAACTTTCCTGTGCCTGAGATATGTTCCCTTGCAGTACGGGCAAAGCAAAACGTGCTCAGAGTCAAGTGATGAAAAACTAATTTCAAAGCTCATATCGTTCCCCAAAACCAATCGATAAATTCATTTAATCAAAAAGTTAGCACAAGTGTATTTTGACGTAAAGGTAATCGATTTCAAATAAAATAATGATATAAATCATTATGTAACAAAGCTTTTAAGTATGTGTTGCTGCGCCACATGGAATGGTTCGAAGCCGCAGACCTGATCGTCAAAGGTATGGAAGGCGCGATTGCCGCGAAGACCGTAACTTATGACTTCGAACGTCTGATGGAAGGCGCTAAGCTGCTGAAATGTTCAGAGTTTGGTGACGCTATTATCAGTCACATGTAATACTGTTTTTGTAATATAAAGCCAACATAGATTTAGATTTATGTTGGCTTTTTCTTTTTCTCATCCTTTCCCCAAAACTCGCCCCCCAAAGCTGATTATTAAAGATGCAGGACAGAAAGTTCTTTGCTTATTATTACTATTCATGCCCTAATGAAATCATCAGTTCAAAGTAATGGCGAAGGTCGTTAGTAATCTAAATATCTTCAAGGCCATGAGCGAGCGCAGACGCCACTCTCTTTGAGTCTACGTTTTATATTGGGTTTATTACCATTCACATCATGTGCAACGGGAGTCATTATGTCCTCAAGAATCAGAGGCCTGGTAAAATGGTTTAAAGAAGATAAAGGGTTTGGTTTCATCTCTCCTCTTGATGGAGGTAAAGATATCTCTGTGCATGTTTCGGACCTTCAGGGCGATGACTTTAAGACCCTATTTGAAGGCCAGAAGGTTGAATACACGATTTATAAACGTGAAAAAGGGCCTGCAGCTTCTAATGTCATTCTCTGCGATAAATGAATCGGTGTGTCTGGTGTAATGCGTAGGGGGCACTCTGGAGCATGCTGAGCAGTTACCAGAACAACAGGAATGAAGCGTGTTTTAAATCAGACCAGCTTATTTTACAGCCTGGAACGTTTTTGGCCATAAGATCGCGAAGCAGATCTCTCACATGAAAAGTCTCAAAGCAGACACTTATCATCTTTTCATAGGGCAGTTTACGCCTAAGGATTAGGCGATCCACCACCATATCACATCTTGAATGTTATTAGTCACCCTCCAAAATCGGGGGTATCTATTTATCTAACACTCTTTAGCTCTGTAACAACGCTTTTACTATCATTTTGATTTGAATAAAGTGCTGCAGAACGGACAGACGAGTTGGGCCCCTTTTTGGACACGGCTAAAACTGTGCTCTGAGTCCTTTGAACAATTTGGGCATGGGCATTTGACTAAGTAATTGCGATGGGTTTGTGTATTTTTACGACCGGACATAGGCATCTCCTGCAATAAGGGACTGTAACGATACAGGTTTACTATGATGATTACTTGTTTTTTTTCCAGGTAATCTGAAAAATCGCAATGATTTTGAAATGCAAGTTTATTTGATAAAATTAAAACGTCCGATCTGTGAAAAAAGTGGTGATTCAGCCATCCAGACAGGCTAAACATGGTTTGTCAGTTTTCTTACCAAATTCTTGACAAAAGTAATCTTGCTTGTAGCTCTGAAACAGTCCACTATGCGTCATCGGTTTGGCATACAGACCTTATGAAAGCAGTTTTAGTAAAGCAGTCCTCAGTTCAAGCGTTATCCTTAGATACTCTTCTGCATGAGCCTCCTCCTAAGTGCCC